>Ga0265299_10003069_pt1 | contig 16560 bp, 9 predicted proteins | sample AusTroGonzalo_MG_4_FD_193485 | JGI IMG/M metagenome (GOLD analysis project Ga0265299, IMG submission 193485) | Bovine rumen microbial communities from tropical cattle in Woodstock, Queensland, Australia - Gonzalo_02 | ecosystem: Host-associated > Mammals > Digestive system > Stomach > Rumen ... | reverse complement strand
GGTAAGGGAGTACCAGCCGCACTGTTTATGGCCCAGGCAATACGATTGTTCCGAGCTATGGCCAAGCGCAATTACACACCCGCTAAGATAGCCACAGAGCTTAATGCCGAGTTGGTTGAGAATAACGACGATGGCATGTTTGTAACCATGTTCATAGGTATGGTACACCTGCCAACAGGCAAGCTCACCTTCTGCAATGCCGGGCACAACCCGCCCGTTCTGGCCAACAGCAACAACAGCCAGTTCATACCGATGGAGGCCAATGCACCTATCGGACTTTGGGAAGGGCTGAAGTTCACTGGCGAGGTAATCGATGACATCCGCGGCCAACTGCTGTTTGTGTATACCGACGGACTGAACGAGGCCGAGAACAACAAACAGGTACAGTTTGGCGATGAGCATCTGCTTGATATTGTTAAGAGCTCCAGCAACATGAGCGCCCAGGATATGATAGAAACAATGAAGGGCGAGGTTAAACGTCATCGTAACGGAGCCGATCCTAACGACGACCTTACAATGCTCTGCCTGCACATTAAATAGATACATTACTTTTACATAACTATATGATGAACATTAAACATCTCTACCTGATGCTTATTATGGCTTTTGCAGCAGTAACAGCCAACGCACAGGAACTTATTAAGAACGGCAATTTCGAACTTAACCCAAGAGTACAGAGCGGCACAAGTGCCACCACAGGATGGGAAAGCCGCAAGCCAGTAGTTGTTACACATGTCGACCCCATAAGTGCTGATAATCCCCACTATGCCGTCATATGCTGCGACACAATCTATAACGAGGGTGTTGATGGTGCAATTGATATTGCCGACGGCACAAAATACAACCTGTCGATAGCTCTTAGAAACATCCCTGCCATTAAGGCCGAGAATCGTACCAATGGCAACAAGCTAGTAATCTTGCAGCTCATCGACGAGCAATGCAATCCCATTGCCGAGACAACCATCAGAGTTAAAGGCCAGGGATGGCAGCAGTTTAACAAGCAGTTCACAGCCAGCGCCACATGCACCAAGGCCAGACTGGCCATTATCGGTTTAGGCTGCGCAAAAGTCGCCATCGACAATGTAAGTATCAAGAAACACTAATACCATGCTACAAATTCGCTGTAAGAACAACAACGTCACAAAAAGCTTTCCAGAGGGAACATCTCTGGTAGATGTATATCAGGAGTTTGCTCCTGAATTAAATATGACCTACCCCGTGGTATCGGCCAAGGTAAACAACGCTTCACAGGGACTTAAGTTCCGCCTGTATCAGAATCGCGACGTAGAGTTTATCGACGCCCGCGATGGTTCAGGCCGCCGTGTGTACGTCCGCTCACTGTGCTTTGTGCTCTACAAGGCCTCGTGCGATGTATTCCCAGGGAGCAAGCTGTTCATTGAGCACCCACTGTCGGGCGGCTACTATTGTAACTTCAAGAAGCGCGGCAACGAACCGCTTACCGATGACGATGTTAAGCGCATCTGCCAGCGAATGCATGAGATAATAACTCAGGACATGCCTTTCCGCCGCATCGAGGCCACCACCGAGGAGGCTGTACGTGTGTTCAGCGACCGTGGGTTCTCGGATAAGGTAAAGCTTATTGAGACCAGCGGACAGATATATACCGATTATTATATGCTTGGCGACACCGTCGACTATTACTACGGTCCGCTTGTTCCCTCAGCCGGCTATCTTAAGGTATGGGCACTTGAGCGCCTCTACGACGGACTTATGCTTCGTGTGCCCGACAAAAACAACCCACTTAAGCTGTCAGAGCGTATTGACATGCCTCGTACCTTCGAGATGTTCGCCGAAAAAGTACGCTGGGACATCATCATGCGACTCTCTAATGCGGGCGATGTAAACAAGGCCATACTCCGCGGCCATGCCTCAGAGCTTATCCAGGTAAGCGAGGCCTTGCAGGAGAAGAAGATAGTAAAGATAGCCGAGGAGATAGACCGCCGATTCCACGACGAAGAGAATCCCATCCGACTGGTTCTCATCACAGGTCCTTCAAGTTCAGGTAAGTCCACCTTCTGTAAGCGTTTGTCAGTACAGCTGTTGGCATGCGGACTGCGCCCCTATTCGTTCTCAACCGACGATTACTTTGTTAATCGCGTAGACACCCCGAAACTGCCCAACGGTCAGTACGACTTCGACAATATCGAGACCGTAGACTATAAACTGTTAGGCGAGCATCTTGAGCGCCTGATGAAAGGTGAGGTTGTAGAAGTTCCCGAGTACAATTTCGTTACCGGCAAGCGCGAGTGGAACGGCAAGAAGTTCAAGCTCAGTAACGACAGCGTTCTTATCATTGAGGGTATCCATGCCCTTAACCCCCTGCTCACCAGACAGATACCCGACTCTAAAAAGTACAAGATATATATATCTGCCCTTACCAGCATATCGCTCGACGACCACAACTGGATTCCCACACAAGATAACCGCTTGCTTCGTCGCATCATCCGCGATTACAACAAAGGTGCCTTCACAGCTCGCGAAACCATAAGTCAGTGGAAGAGTGTTTGCGAGGCCGAGGACCAGTGGATATTCCCGTTCCAGGAAACGGCCGATGTAATGTTCAATTCGGCACTTAACATCGAGTTTGCCGTACTGCGCACCCATGCCGAGCTAATCCTGGCATCAGTACAGAAAAACTGCCCAGAGTATTCCGAGGCCCACAGACTGCTTAAGTTCCTGCGCTACTTTATCCCCATCAGCGATAAAGAGATTCCGCCCACCAGCATCATGCGTGAGTTCGTAGGCGGTAGCAGCTTCAAGTATTAACTTGATACATCAGATAAAGTTTATGAGATATGTTGCAAAGCATATCTCATAAAACTATTGTACCTTTGCAACCATAATCTTAACTTATAATTATTTAAAAACTAAATTTCTAGCTTATGAAGAAAATTTTTACTCTAATTACAATGGCCATCATGACCATTAGTGCTAACGCGAAGGAAGAAATCGCTGTTTCAGGCTTCACTCCTTGGGATAATTGTACCATTGATGGAAGTACCATCAATATGGGTGAGGGATGGAAAGGCGGTTCCATTCACATTGGCAAAGACATGACCCAGTACGATTATGTATGGATTAAGTTCACCAATGCCACAGGAACACCTAATTTCGGTGTAACCTACGACGAGTGGCAGAAAAAAGAAAGCTGGGGCGACGTGTTTGTCTCTACAACCGCCCCTATGAGTGGTACAGGCATAGTAGGTATCAAACTCGATAAGAAAACCGTTATGGTAAAAGGAAATGCCGAGACTAACGGTACTGGCATCGGCGATGTTTATGCCCAGCATGTACAGCAGCTCACTATCCAAGGCGGTTCTGGTGTTGCATCTGTAACAGTAGAAGGCATTTGGTTTGGTACTACCGAAGAATATGCTGCAGATGGCGGCGATGTAGTTGTTCGTCCTTCTGCAGGAGGTTCTGCCACCATATTCGATACAGAAACAGTCTTCGATGGATGGGGCGTTTCTCCAACAATAGGCAAGGACAAGTTCGAGATTGCAGAGGCTGGCGATGTCATCTACTGCTCTGTAAAAGATATAACAGCCGAATATAATCCTCTCTTCAAATATCAGGATTATAGCGACTTTACCGAACTGATGGCTGCTGGTGTATTTAACAAAGACGACAACCACTTCGAAACCACTATCGATGCTGCAGCACTTACCTATTTGCAGAGCAACGGTCTTCGTTTCCAGGGCGTAGGCTTCACCCTAACCAAAGTAGAACTTAAGGTTCCAGCAACTGCCGGTATAAAAAATATCAAGGCTAACACAAACAAAACAAACCTCCTCTACAACCTTGCCGGCCAGCAGGTTGACGAGAACTATAAAGGTGTAGTTATCAAGAACGGAAAGAAACAACTGAACAAGTAATTTTTTTCGGAATTTTAATAATAGAAAAGGAGACTCTTTCGAGTCTCCTTTCTTAATGAATAATGATTCCTATAGCGTAGTAATGAGGACTATGTTGTGCGATATCCGACGCGGTACCGCAACAGCGGGTGACATTATACTCTGCATCGTACCAGAACGAACTGTACATCACCAATGGGATGAAAGTCTCTTTGTTTAATGGAGTTGTGAGTTCGAATGCCTCTGTTCTATAACTATCATATCTGCTTACACCCTCCACAACTAATAGCTTACGTTTTAGAGAATATGCGAATTTAACTGTATTCTCAATACTGATGCAGAAATTTATTAATGAATCGCATTTTGCAGCCACCTGCCACTCATCTGCCACCACCCCAAATTGCCCATAAACAGGGTGTTTCAGATAGGTTGGTGGCAGAGTGGCAGCAATTTTTCAAAAAAAACATTCCCCTGCGGATTGCAAGGGAATGCTTTTTGTATATGATGCTGAGAGTTACAGCGAGTACTGCAGCATTACCATTGAGTAAGGCTCGAGGTTGAAGCTGAACTTCTTCTGGGCCTTGATGGTTTCCTTCTTTGGAGCGATGGGCTGAGCATCGAAGTTGTTCTCGTCGTTAGGCTGACCAGCAATGATGGTCTTGGTGGCGAGCTTCTTCAAGCCCTTGAAGCGGCTCAGGTCGATGTTGGCTGTCTTAGCCTCGGCATCGGCATTGCAGAGCTTAACAAAGAGTTTACGTGTCTTGGTGTTCAGGATAACACTCTGACCGTAGTGTACATTCTCCTGTGGCTGAACAACGCCTGCAGCATCACCTTCGAACTTAACGCAGTCGCCATACCAGTAGTTACCTGATGACTGTCCGAACATCTGCTGAACATAGTAGCTGCAGGTGAGGAATGGGCGCTCGTTGTCGTAGTAGATAAGGTCGGGGTTCCACTGGGTGCCGTTCTTACGAGCGAAGAGTGGAGCGTAAGATGTCATGGCTACTACATCGGCATTGCGCTCTACATGCAGCAGATACAGGCCCTCAGCCAGAGCATCAATCAGCTTTTTATCCTTAGCAGCATACTCACCAAGATAAACCTTGGTCTTACGATCACGTGGATAGTTATCGTACTGGCGCTTGTTCAGGAAGTAAGCGTTGGGCTCGTAGTAATGCTCGTCGAGAATTGGCATATTAAGCTCCTCTGCCAGCTTCCAACCAGCCTCATAGTCGGGATTATCCTTATGTGAACCAGGACCTGCGGTACCAACGATTACAATCTCAGGATGAGCTTTGGTAACACGCTCGTAGATGTACTTGAAACGCTCTATGAACTCAGGTGAGATCTTCTCCTCATTACCGATACCCAGATATTTGAGGTTGAATGGCTTGGGATGACCAGCCTCGGCTCGCATCTTGGCCCACTTGTTGGTAGCAGGGTCGCCATTTGCCCACTCAATCAGGTCGATGGCCTCGGCTACCCACTCATCCATCTCGCTCATGGGCACTACGTCCTGAGCCTGTGTTGGCCACATGCTCCAACCACCGTTGGTTCCCTGACAGCTTACACCTGCAGGCAGGATGGGCACGGGCTCCATACCAAGGTCCTCACAGAACTGGAAATACTCGAAGTAGCCGAGTGCACAGCTCTGATGATATCCCCAGGTATTCTTAAGCTGACGGCGTGTCTCTTTGGGGCCGATAGTAGTCTTCCAACGATAGGTGTTCCAGAAACCGTCGCCACCACCATGAACTACGCAACCACCAGGGAAACGCATGAACTTAGGATTGAGGTCGGCCAATGCCTGAGCCAGATCCTTACGCAGACCGTGGCCCTTATAGGTATCCTCTGGCATGAGTGATACAACATCGATATCCATATCGCCATTGTCGAGTGCCAGAATCTGAAGCGAAGCCTTCTGACAAGTTGAGTCAGGTGTAAGCACAGCCTCGAACTTCTGCCAGGTGCCTGCTTCTACTTTGAAGTAAGCCTCGGCCAAGAGTTTAGGATCAGATGGTGGCCAACCTGGCTTCTGCTCTACGAGAGCCACGCGCACGTTCTTGGCAGCACCACTCACATTGCGCATAAAGGCAGAGAAGTCGTACTTCTCACCTGCTTTTACTGAGATGCCGTCGAAACCGTCGTTCTGAAGTCCAAAGCCTCTCCAGCCCTTGTAGTCATAAAACTCCTTGGTACGCTCGATATGAAGACGCATGAAGTGGGCATTGTTGGCATGAACAGGGTTATCGTTACATGCCTCAAGATATCCCAAAGAATGGCCTGGACGGAGCTGTTTCCAAGCAGTACCTGGGCCCCATCCGTCGCGGTCAGCCATGCTGAACTCAAACGAGCCGTTCTGTAATAACTCGGCATTGAGACCACCATCAGCAGAGTTGTTGATGTCCTCAAAGAAAATGCCAATTAATTCGTCGCTGATAGCCTTACCGCCAGCAGGGGCAGAAATAGGCTTCTGGGCATTGATACCCATGGTAGCTGCCACGAGGACAGCACTAAGCATTGTTCGTTTGTTCATAGAGTTTTTATTTGATATTAATTAGTCTTACTTCATAAATCTCGCCAATCTGCTTGTGGGGCTTGGCCACGAATTTTACGCGTACCTGCTTCTTGCCCTTAACAGCATTGGCTGGTATAGAATATTCCTCGTACTTGAACTGCGAAGTGCGATATTTGCCTGTATTGTTTACCGATGTTACCAGCACATCGTCGACAAAGATATCGAACTCGTGACTCTTCCACTCGCCTACTCCCCAGTACTTGAGGCGCAGGCTCAGATCGGTCTTGCCACCGGTCTGCATAAGATAGCTGAAGTAGTGCCCATTGCTAGCATCGCGGAAGAACACATCGTTGGTATTGCCAACAAACGAGTTGTCGGTCTCCATAAAGTGGTCGCTCTCAGGCTGTTGCTCGCCTGGCTGCACCTTGTCAACAGTACGGTCTTCGAGTGCCTGGCGCTCCTGCTCCTGTTTTGCCAGATTATCGAGATAGCCCTTATAGCTATCCTCCGACAGAGCCAGCCAGTACATCATGTAGCGTGAATCGTGGAGTTCAAAGAAAGGAATAAGCTCATTGCGTATCTCATTAACCATCTTGGTAGAGAGTGTGAAATGCAGTGGCTTGCCTGCTACGGGCTGCAACTGATTAGCAATGCTCTCGATATCGTTATTAATAAGGATAGGAGCCTGATCGATAGGCAGCTTCTTACCAACGGCCAACTGTCCGAATCGGCTGTCGTCGGCAATAAGCATGGCAAGGTCCTCAGTACCTGTCTTCATGGCCAGCATGATAGGACCATGCATCAGGGCTATATACTGTGTGAGGTTAGGCATGTATCTCACGCTGTTGTGCATTGGGAACTGTATATCGACAACATCGCCCTTCTTCCACTGACGGTCGATAGTTACATAAGATGACGGGCCAGTAACGATGCTTACAGGCTGACCATTAACCTTTACCACGAACTTACCCGGCTTTACCCAACCAGGATAACGCACCTGCAGAGCAAACTTGCCCTTACCCTTGGTGATGGTGATGCGGCTTGACTCGCTATAAGGGAAGTTGGTTTCCTGACGGAGCTGCACGCCCTTTTCCTTCCAGTTAAGCTCAGAAGCCACAAAGAGGTTTACAAACAGGGCATCGCCATTGTGGGTATAGATAAACTGGCCGTATTTACCATGATTCTCCATACCTGTACCAACACAGCACCACATGGCCTCGTTAGGCGCAGAGTAGTTGCGATAATGACGAGGACGGGCTGAAGTGAAGTAAACATATCCGCCATGCTCAGGATGCTGAGTAGAGAGGATATGGTTAAACATAGCCAACTCGTAGTAATCGGCAAAGCGTGCCTCTGGATTACGACGATGCAGATCCTCGGTAAGCTTCATCATATTATTAGTGTTACAGCTTTCAGGTCCATCAATGTCCTGTACAAAGTCCTGACAGGCCTCCTTGCTGGGGAAGTGCTCGCGACGGCTGTTACCACCAAAGGCCAGCGAACGCTCGCCTGTTACGATATCCCAGAAATAAGCACCTGCTGTGTGATAAGACTCATCACCAGCCAGCTCGGCTATACGCTCGAATCCTATTACCTTAGGTACCTGAGTGTTAGCATGCATGTTATCCAGGCAATCGCGGCGTTGCATCAGTGGATTGAGCAATCGGCGATGTGAGAATCGACGAGCCACATCAAGATACTTCTGCTGGCCTGTGATGGCATAAGCATCGGCCAGCACCTCGTTCATGCCACCATGCTCGGTATCGAGTATGCGCTCCATCTGGGCATCGGTAAGTCCTGCTGTAAGGTCGATAGCCCAATCGCAGAATCCAAGGAAGAGCTGCTTAGCCTGCTCGTTGCCGCAATACAGCCATGCATCGCGCAGTCCGGCATACATCTTATGAATATTATAGAAAGGTACCCACGCGCCATAATAGGCACCAAAGTCACCCTTCTTGAAGTTTCCCCAAACACGGTCGCTACCAGGCACGCCACCAACATAACCTTTTCCCCATGCAGGATGGTTCTTGGCATTGGCATCGGCACAAGCCTGAAGTTCGCTGATAAAGTACTCCATACGCTTCTGGCACTCCTCGCTGCCAGTTGCGGCATTAATGGCCATTGCTGTAAGATAGTGTCCGCCTACGTGTCCGTCAAGTCCATCCCAGTTAGGATACGACTTACCTTTAGGTGTTAGTCCGGCTTCCTTGAGATAAGGCGCCAACAGTCGGTCGCAGTCGTACTTAAGCAGTGTGTTGATGTTCAGGTCACGAGCTTTCTTCAGCGGACTGTCAAGCAGTGTTACATCTCCTAAAGGAAACTCATCGGCATACAACCGATCCTGAGCACAGGTGCTGCCAGCACCTAAGAACATCAGTGCGGCTAACAGCAATCCATGCGAATGGGTCTTAATCTGATACATGTTTCAATAAGTTATTATTGGTTATTCTTAATTATCTGGTAAACATCTTCTATTTTATGTGTAAAGGGGCCTGTGTGCTCAAGCTTAAGGGTGCACATGGCAGCAGCAAACTGCGAACTCTCAGCATAACCCATTCCCTTGGCACGGGCATACAGATAGCCGGCACTATAGGTATCGCCACAACCTGTGGCATCGACAAGCTTGGCTGGGGTATAGGCAGGAGTATCGTAGAACTTGCCTTCAGCCAGAACCATCGAGCCGCCACCGCCCAAGGTAACAATAACCTCGCGCACTCCCCACTCATGTATCTGCTGGGCAGCCTCACGTGGATTGGATATGCCGGTAAGCGTAAGGCACTCCCACTCGTTAACCTTAAGGATAGCTGTATGTTTAAGCAGGCGCAACTTGTCGGCCCACTCCACTGCCTTTACCTGTTCACCATCAACCTCACGCAGATAGCCCTGCACGTCGATGCTCACATCGCCCTTACCAGCCAGATACTCTACTATCTCTGGAGCAAAGTCGTCGGCCAGCAGAGTACCAAGATGATACACGCGAGCCTGTTCATCCTTCAACTGGTCGAGCGTGAAAGGTGCCGACTTTGCCAGCACGCGCTGGGTGCGGTTATCCATATTGGCACCATACTTATTCTCGAAGAACACATTAGTAGGGCTTTCGAAAGCCGTTACTCTGATTCCTGCCTCACGCAGTTTCTCAACCTCGGGCATCACCTCGCGGCTAACCGAAGTTATCATGTGGAAATCTATGTCGTGAGGCAAAGCCTCGATGGCCCAAGCCATATAGTAAGCCGAACCTCCTGCACAATGGGTTGTAATAGGAGGATTCTGCGTAATAATCCTATCGCGAGTTATATGTCCGATGCAACAAATGTCTGTCATAAATATGAGCTAAAACGCCTTATTTTGTTGGTTTCGGGTGCAAAGATAACATTTTTTTGCTAAAAAGTTTGTTTTATTCGAAAAATATGCTAACTTTGCACCGGAATTATTCGTTGCTACTAATATATAAATGACCAAACGAACGTTATTGCAGATTATTCTGCTATGGGTGGTTATAATACCATCAGCGGCACAGACCATTTACGATGTGACGGCAGCAGGAGCTGTTGGTAATGGCATCACTGATGATGCACAGGCAATACAGCGTACTATTGATCGATGTTCTCAGGAGGGAGGCGGCAGAGTTCTGTTGCCACGTAATCATACCTTCTTGGCAGGTCCGATCGAACTGAAAAGCAATGTAGAGTTATATCTTGAAGCTACCGCCACACTAAAAGCCAATCCCGATGAGAGTATTTACAAACTGAGTGCCTTTGGCGAGAACCGAGGCGAGGGTATGCTGTGGCTCTGGGCTAACCATGCCGAGAATATCTGCATTGCCGGCAAGGGCACCATCCACGGCAACGGTATTGCTTTTATGGGAGCTGAGCTTAGCGACAGCTACGAGCTGAAGCCGCTGGCCGATCAGGCTTTCGATCCACGTCCGCATGTTCTTACTCTTACTGATGTTAAGAACCTCACCATCCGCGATGTTACCATCAAGGAAGGCGCTTACTGGACAGTACATCTCATTGGTTGTAACGAGGCTGTTATCGAGGGGATCAACCTGCTTAACAACCTTAAGATACGCAACGGCGATGGTATCGACCTGGACCACTCAAAGAATGTACGCATAGCCAACTGCCACATCACCAGTGGCGATGACTGCATCTGCCTTAAGAACCGCCGCGAGTTTGAGCAGTATGGTTCTTGTCATGACATCACCGTAACAAACTGCGTAATGTCGTCCCGTTCGTGCGCCATCAAGATTGGTAGCGAGAACATGGATTCTATATATAATGTTGTATTCGACAACTGCATTATCACCGGCTCAAACCGCGGTCTGGGCATCCAGAATCGCGACGAGGGTACAGTGACCGATGTTGTTTTCTCGAATATCCAACTGGATTGTCGCCTGTGGAGCGATGTATGGTGGGGAAAGGCTGAGCCAATCTATGTTACTAGCTATCCACGTGCCAACGGCAACCACAAGGATGCCAACTGGCGATTCCCCAAGGGACAGATTGAAGGCAAGTGCGGTGAGGTTAGCCGTATCTACTTTAACAACATCACTGCCACCAGCGAGAACGGCTGTTTCGTAGGCGGCGACGTAGCTGGCAAGGTTAGTGATATATTCTTTAATAATGTACGCGTAAGACTTCTTGGCAAGGGTGGTCGTAGCATGGACAAACGTCCTTGCAAGGGCGAAGGTTTTATCAAGGCTGACCTTAAGGCAATGAAGACTATGAAGGTGCCACTGGTAACCGAAAATGCTACTGTTACGATTGAATAACAATTAATATTTCTTTTTATACTAACTTTTAATTAATAATTATGCAAAAGATCCTAAATCTCAAGCACGGAACCCAGAAGGCAATGTTCTTCGTGTTCTTTTTGTTGTGCAGTGCAGTGATGATGGCACAGAACAAGGTGTCAGGTACTGTACTGGATGCAACAGGTGAGCCTCTGATTGGCGTAAGCGTTCTGGAGGCTGGAACAAGCAATGGAGTTGTTACCGACTTCAATGGTGACTTCTCAATCACAGTTAAACAAAACGCAAAACTTACATTCTCTTATGTAGGTTATCTTTCACAGACTATTCCTGCAAAGAATGGCATGAAGGTTACCCTCGAGGAGGACAACAAGGTGCTGAACGAAGTTGTTGTAGTAGGTTATGGTACAATGCGCCGTAAGGACGTTACCTCATCTATTACCACCGTTAAGGCCGAGGATTTGAACCGTGGTGTATTCACCGATCCTGCTTCTATGCTGCAGGGTAAGGTAGCTGGTCTGGTTGTTACCTCTACTGGCGACCCTAACGGCTCTCCTTCAATCACACTTCGTGGTGCATCTTCACTGCGTAGCGGTGCTATGTCACCTTACTATGTAGTTGACGGTATTCCTGGTATCGACATCTCAATGGTTGCTCCTGACGATATCGAGAGCATCGATGTACTTCGTGATGCTACAGCTACCGCTATCTACGGTTCTAAGGCTGCAAACGGTGTAATCATCGTTACCACAAAGAGTGGTGGCAAGTCTGAGCGCACCAATATTAGCTACAATGGCTACGTAGCATTCGATATGATCTCTAAGAAGCTTGATATCGCTACAGCAGATGATATCCGCAACTATGTTAAGTCAAACGGTCTGGACTATGGTTACGACAACGGTGGCAACACCAACTGGCAGGACGAGGTTCTGCGCACAGCAGTTAGCCACAACCACAACGTTTCTATCAACGGTGGTTCTGAGAAGACCAAGTATATGGCCAGTGTTAACTACGCTGACCGTCAGGGTGTTATCCGTGGTTCATATAACAATCGTCTGAATGTTCGTTCACTTATCTCTACAAAGGTTCTGAAGGATCGTTTGGAGCTCTCTGCTGGTCTGAACGCTATGTACGGAAAGCATGTAGGTGTAAAGATGGACAACGAGGGTGCTTCTGTACTCGACGCTATGAACTACTTCCTTCCTCTGAATCCTGTTAAGAATGCTGATGGCACATGGTTCAAGGGTTCTGGTTCAAAGAACTACAACCCACTGTCGCTCATCAACGAAGATACAGCCGAGAATGTTTGGAAGCGTGAGCAGGTTGTTACTAAGGCTGCCCTGAAGATTATCGACGGTCTGGTACTGAATGCTAACTACTCATTCAACCACTACCAGCGTACTTACAGTGCTTACGATACTCACAACACTCAGCTTGAGGGTGTAAGCGCTTACAATGGTAAGGCTGATCGCAGCACATGGTTCGGACACGAGAACCAAATTGAGATCTTCGCTAACTACAACAAGACCTTCGCTGATGTACACAGCCTGGCTCTGATGGCTGGTTACTCATGGGAGGAGAAGGTTAACGGCGATGGTTTCGGCGTTATCGTTCACGATTTCTATGATGACTATCTGAAGTGGAACAACCTGAGCTATGCAAGTACTATCGACGGTATGAACGGCGTAGTAAGCGGTGCTAAGCAGACCATCCGTAACATCTCATTCTACGGACGTGCAAGCTACTCTTTCAATAGCCGCTACATGTTGCAGGCTACTATCCGTCGCGATGGTTCTTCAGTATTCGGCCCAGACAACCGTTGGGGTACATTCCCATCAGTTTCTGCAGCTTGGAACATCACAGAAGAGGAGTTCATGAAGAACCAGAAGTTCTTCTCTAACTTGAAGCTCCGTGCTGGTTATGGTGTTTCTGGTAACGCTATGGGCTTCGATGCTTATACTGCTTACACCACCTATGGTGCATCTGGTTTCTTTGACTACAATGGTAAGAGCTGGCGTACACTGGCTGCCACTAAGAATGCTAACCCCGACCTGAAGTGGGAGAGCACAGGCATGCTGAACATTGGTTTGGACTTCGGTTTCTTGAAGAACCGTATCAATGGTACCATCGAGTTCTATAACAAGAAGACTAAGGACCTGATCTGGGATTATCCTGTATCAACCAATATCTATCCTGTAGGTTGGATTTCAGCTAACGTTGGTGAGATCACAAACACTGGTGTTGAGTTCACTATCAACATCGACGCTATCCGCACCAAGGACTTCAACTGGATGACAACTATCAACCTGTCACACAACAAGAATAAGGTTAACAAGCTGTCAAACGATAAGTTCGAGGTTGGTACTTATACACAGGGTGACCCAATGGTTGCAGGTGTATCTTCAAATGGTTACACACAGCGTATCATGGAAGGCGAGTCTCTGGGTACATTCTACACCTACGAGTTTGCAGGATATGACGCAAATGGTAAGTCAACTTACTATGTACACGACGAGGCTACAGGCCAGCGTACAGGTGAGGTTACAAACGAGCCTGCTTTCAAGGATCGTACCATCACTGGTTGCGCACAGCCTAAGCTGAACCTTGGTTGGAACAACACATTCAACTACAAGAACTTCAGCGCATCTCTGTTCTTCACAGGTGTATTCGGTAACAAGATCTACAACGGTGCTCGTGCTAACTACACCAGCCCTGAGATGTTTGCTAACGGCAAGAACGTGCTGAAGGAATTCATCACCGATCGTCCTGCTACCGACAATCTGCCTAACTACCCATCTGATCGTTACTTGGAGAACGGTTCATACTTCCGTCTGTCATCTCTGACTTTGGGTTACACCTTCGATCAGTTTGCTGGTTGGATCCAGAGCCTGCAGCTCTATGCTACTTGCAACAACGTATTCACTATCACTGGTTATAAGGGTCTCGACCCAGAGGTTAACCTTGGTGGTATTGAGCCTGGTGTTGACTATCGTTGGAGCACTTATCCTCACACCCGTACAATCATGGTTGGTGCAAAGATTAATTTCTAATCATTTAATCGGTATAAGAATATGAAAACAAATATAAAGGGACTATTCCTGGCCGGACTTGCCGCTATGGCTGTCGGCTGTACAGATTTGGATGTAGCTGTAGAGTCACAGTATACAGAATATCCAACAAACGATATTACCATTGAAGCTAAGATGGCTGATATCTACTATCACTTCAGTGGTGTACTTGGTCGTCGTTACATGGAGCAGATGTGTCTTTCAAGTGACGAGTATTCTGCTGCATCATTCGGTGGTGGTTGGTACGATGGTGGTGCATACGCTCACCCAGCACTCCACAACTATACTTTTGAGGATGCTACACTCGACTGGTTCGGCACTATCACAGAGGGTATCTCAAAGGCCAACAAGGCTATTCAGGACCTGGGTGGTAACGATGTAGGTGCTGCTGTAGCTTCAGCCCGTGCTATCCGTGCATACTTCCACTGGATCATCATGGACCTCTGGGGCGATGTGCCCATCTTGGATCGTATTCCTGAGGATGGCGAGACAGTAGCCCGTCAGCCACGTGCTGATGTTACAAGATGGCTGGAGTCTGAGCTGCTGGCAGTTATCCCTGACCTGACAACAGAGGTTAGCGAGAACACCTATGGCAAACCAACCCGTTGGATGGCCGAGGCTCTGCTGGCTAAGATCTACATCAACTGGCCTGTTTACACAGCTTCTGCTGTAGAGAACTACGATGCTGCCACAGCTAAGAACGAGAAGCTGGCCGACTGTATCGCAATGTGTAACGACATTATCAACTCTGGTAAGTTCAACCTCGGTTCAATGTCATACCGCGAGAAGTTCTCTTATAACAATGGTCCTCAGGTAGAAGACTTCATCTATGCAATGCCTTACGACACCAACCTGCGTCAGGGTATGCAGTACGGACGTAGCCGTTGCTGGAAGAACATCAAGAAGATGAACCCAAGTTACTTTGGCGATGTTCTCTCACAGTCGGGTGGTGGTTACATCACTATGACTCCTGAGTTCGTTAAGAAGACCTTCATCCTGCCTGGTGACGAGCGCAACAAGTGTGTAATTGGTCTGTCAAGCAACTACGATGACTATCGTTATGTAGAGGGTGAGGACGAGAACACTGTATTCGTTTACAACAAGTCTACCCTGGCAATGACAAATGAAATTGCTCTTACAGAAGGTGCTGGTAGCGATCCTATTAAGATCAACATCAACGTAACACTGGATACTCCTGACGATGCAACTCTCGACATGGGTGATAACATCACTGGTTACAGCAAGGGTTGCCGCTCAGTTAAGTGGTTCGTTATCGACGACGACTTCAAGAATGGTCGTAACCAGTCTAACGACGTTCCTCTGTTCCGCTATGCTGATATTCTGCTGATGAAGGCTGAGGCTCTGACACGTCAGGGACAGAGTGGTGCTAAGGATCTCTTCAACCAGATACGTGCTTATGCAGGTGCTCCTGAGATCAATGGTGATCCTACACTCGAGGAGATCTACGACGAGCGTGGTCGTGAGTTCTTTGATGAGAACTGGCGTCGTAACGATATGATCCGTTTCGGTCATTTCGAGGACGAGTACTTCCCACACTACAAGACCTTCCCAACAGCTCGCTTCGACAAAACCTGTCGTATCGCTCCTATCCACAAGGATATTCTGAACCTTAACCCAACTTGGAGTCAGAATGCTGGTTATTAATCTCTTGTAGATAATATCTACTAAAATATCTGGGCAGCCACATCAGTGACTGCCCAGACTTTTTATATAACAATTATATTAAAAGAGAAAATTATTTCTTCTCAACAGTAAGAATACCATTGGCAATGCCGCCAGTAAGATCGATTGTGAATACGTAGGTGTCGCCATCATTTAGTGTAACACCATCTTTCAGGAATATATTTCCGTTATCGCTATCAGCAGCATTAACACGGAACCACTCGTTGTCGCTATCAAGGTGGTAGTTACCTCCCTGACCATTGAACTCGATACCCCATGTGGGCTGGCCGAAGAACTTGAAGTTAACACCTGTAGCAGAGAGCTGCTGACCAACAGTCAAGGTGATGCGATACTTCTTGGCAGCGATAGGAGCCATACACTGATCCCAGTCAGGATCGGTCCACCAGCCCTTATTGTTATCAGAGGTAAGGTAAGGCTTGTTTACACACTCTGAACCAATAACCCAAATAGAGCCTGTACCGTCTTCCTGCATGGTAGCAGCCGAGCCGTCCTCGTTGGCAGGATAAACCTGCAGGTACTTATAGTCGGCGTATGCCTTAAGGTTGTAAGTACCGTTGATACAGAGGAAGGTGTAAGTACCATCGTCGTTCTTCTTGAAGAAGTCGTTATCAACAAACCAGTCATCGGCCACGATACCGCCAA
>Ga0265299_10003067_pt1 | contig 16564 bp, 8 predicted proteins | sample AusTroGonzalo_MG_4_FD_193485 | JGI IMG/M metagenome (GOLD analysis project Ga0265299, IMG submission 193485) | Bovine rumen microbial communities from tropical cattle in Woodstock, Queensland, Australia - Gonzalo_02 | ecosystem: Host-associated > Mammals > Digestive system > Stomach > Rumen ... | reverse complement strand
CTTGTTGAGCGTCAGCACCGCGACAGCCAAGAGAAAAGGCACGACATAGCGGCGGGCAAGGAGAGATTGCAAGTCTGAAGTTTGAAGTTCCAAGTTTGAAGTTGCATTATCCGATCTTGAGCCCGCAACTTTTAACTTTAAACTTTCAACTTTAAACTTTAAGCTCTTCTCTATCCACACCGGGCTTTCGGGAAGTCTGAGGCTTCCCAGGAAGAGCGCCGCGACCGGCGCGAGCGTCCACCAGAAGTTCATCTTCCACGCCGCCGATTTCGCTGCGTCCGCGACCACCTCCGCCGGCGCATCCGCCGCGCCGTAAAGCCGCGCCACGACAAAGCCCGTCGCCGCCGCCGCGACGAGTCCAAGTCCGAGGCAGAACTGGAAGACGCCGGTGCCGCGTCCTCTAATCTCCGGCGGCAGGGTCTCGGTGAGATACATGGGCATGACGACGGCCATGTATCCGGCGCTCACGCCCTGCAGGACGCGCCCGAAAAGCATCGGCAAAAGTGACTTCTCCGAAAGGCATACAGTCGGAATCGCCACGAGGAAGAGCGCGGCGGAGGCGACGATCATGCGTTTTCTGCCGAACCGCTCGGCAAGCATCCCCGCCGTAAGCGAAGAGACAATGCCGCCGAAAAGCACAGCGCCGACGATCCAGCTGAGCTCCGCGTCGGAGAACAGGCGGAGTGCCTTGATGTACGGCGACGCTGCGGCTATGACACCAAAGTCTATTCCATACAAAAGCCCGCCCAACCCCGCAATCGCAAGGAGGTATCGGACGGAATTCTGGCTTCCACTCTTCACGCAAGACAGTATAGCAAAATACCCTTCAGCATCAAATATCTTTTACGCCAAAATTACATCATCTTTCAGCCAAGCCACGCTACGGACTATTAGAAGTTGTGCTATAATATTGTGCATGGCTTCAAACTGGATGAAAAAATACAAATCGACCGGCGCTCCGCGGCGGGTCGTAGTCGCCCTCAGGATGGCCGGCATCGCCGGTCAGGACAAGCTGAACGGCATCTTCGACTACCTGAGCGCAGGGCGGCGCTGGCAGCTCATCATCTACCGCACGAAGCACGAATTCACGGCTGAAGTCGTGAAACATGAGCTTTCACGCGGCACGGACGGCTTTATCGTTGGCATACCAGGAACGGAAGACGCGCTCGGCGTTCTCTCTGCGACGGATATCCCCACTGTCGTGATGAACGTGTCGGGAGGCGGCATCGAGAAACGGACAAATAACATCGCATTCGTAAAGAGCGATTCGCAGACTGTCGGACGCGAGGCGGCGCACGCCCTTCTCAGACAGGGCGTCTATAGAAGCTACGGCTACGCCGGCTACCGCACGGACGACGACTGGAGCCGCGAACGCGGCACGGCCTTCCGCGACGCACTCGACAAGGCCGGCTTCATCGGGCGCATGTTCGACATCACGCACTTCCAGGACAAGGTCGAGGACAAGCATACGCTGATAACGTGGCTCCAGGGACTTCCCAAGCCCTGCGGCATTCTCGCGGCATGCGACGACCGCGCCTTTGAAGTTGTTGACGTGTGCAACGAAATTGGCATCAAAATCCCGGCGGAGATCGGAATCCTCGGCGTAAACAACGACCCGCTCCTGTGCGAAAACGCCGAGCCGAAGCTTTCCAGCATCCAACCCGACTTCATCGGCGAGGGGCGACTCGCGGGGGAGCTCTTGGAAAAGATGATGTCAGGTGGATCGATTCCCGCAGAGAAACGTCTGAGGAAAGTCGGGATTCGCACCATAGTCCACCGGGAGTCAACTGTCGCACAGTCGGTTGCGGGAAAACTCGTGCAGAAGGTGCTTGCGTACATTGCACATGAAGCCATGAAAGGGATCGGTGTCGAAGACGTCGCCCGCAGGTTCAAGGTTTCGCGTTCACTCCTTGAAATGCGTTTCCGCGAACTTCAGAACGAAAGTGTCTACGAGGCGATGCTGCGTATCCGGCTCGAGGAGGTGAAGCGTCGGCTACGGCAGACGAAAGACCCGATATCCGAGATCACCGCAGCCTGCGGATGGAAAAACCCAATCCCCCCTAAGGCACTTTTCAAAAGACGGTTCGGCATATCCATGCGCGAATACCGCGCCCAGACCACGCAACGATAGTTCACGCCCGAAACCCGATTGGCTCGTCTCCATCGCGGCAAATCTGCCGCGCACCCTTCACAGCGAGAGCAAAGAGCCAGGCGGCAAATCACCATTTACGAGGGGTTGCTGTTCCAGCATGTTTAAACTCGGTAGTTCGCCCCGCCTTTAAAGTGGTCAAATGCGATTCTTCAACTTGCCAATCCTCTGGTCGCGCAAAGGATTCGCAGTAATAGGCATCCCCTATCTCCTGCCACAATTCACCATGGGGATAAATGGTGGAGCATGGCCGCACCACCTAAAGAACACCCATCAAATAGCACATCCAACAACAGAGTGCCTTGAGTCCGGCAGACCTAGTTCTTCCATAAACTCGTGGCAACACAAGCAACGCACCCTTGGTATCAAACCCTGATTTCGCCACATAAACACTCGGCGAGCAATTTGACTCTTATAAAGACCTGACACCAACAAATACAATATATCCACTACTGGTATTTGACATTTTAGTTTGGAAAGTCGAAGGCATGTCCACTCAAACTTTTCCCTAAGTTCCGTATGTGTGGGCTGAGTATTCTTCCCAGCCTCATTCACAGCACACCCAAGTTTTCCCTCAACAAGCAATGCCTTAACCACTTGGTTGTCCTCAACAAACGATATAATATCTACACGACTCTTTCTCGCCCCAAACAATTCGGGATCAACATTATTGGCCCAATCCTCACATGCAATTGACTGGAGATATGTAGGACTCTCAACACAAGTGAGACAATTCTTTAGCGAATTAACATGATCAATCGAAGGGTTTCTCTGATCCTCAACTCCATCCAATCCCTCTGCAATTACCTTCATTAGCAATGATGTAATCGGCTCTGCGTGTTCTGAGCCGATTTTCGCCTGGGCACAGGCACCTTCGATATCCGCAACTAAGTTCATCATTTTACATAAGGCTTATAATCGTCAATTGCTTCAATGGACTTTCCAAAACACTCAAATATTTTTTCTATCGTATTACCTAATGGTTTATATGCGTATTTGTATTTATCCAACTTTGATTGTTCAGCAAGATAGAAATTCACGCCAGACACACCTTCGACCTCTGCCATAACCTTCAATGCACTAACCATATCGGGGCTATGACTTGTCAATAATAAACGAGTCTTAAACTTTGCACAGATCTGCACGAGAATCTTCGCATACTGCACAACCCACTGGGGATGCAAATGAACCTCTGGTTCATCAATAATCAACAATGTCTCGCTATCAAGATACTTATTCTTGTACAACAAGTTTAAAACAGCCAACGACTTTAAACCTGTCGCGCAATCCTTAAAATCGACCTCAAGGCCATCTTTGCGCTTGTAGACCCAAGCATTATCATTGTCAGTACTCTTGTTTGACGCAGCATCCTTCTTATCAAACGAACCATCCAAGAGCTCAAACAAATCCTCATCAACCTCCAAGTTGAGACTTGACGGGGTGTGAACAAACTCATCACCTGGCATTGTTAAATTCTTAAATTTATCAATACTTGGAACACTAAACCAAGGTGAAGCAATGTAGAACGCCTGCCTTATACCATAAATTTCTTTAAGATCAGAGGTACTCATCGCAATAGGCGGAGGAGACGGATTTCTTTTAGTCTCATATACAATCTGATTGCCCTCCTTGAAACAGACATAATCTGCATCGACAAGCCAGTTTGCTTCAGATCTAGAAGTATTGTTGTAAACTTCATAAGCTCTTTTCGAGCACAACTCCCTGTATTTATCTCTCGCACTTTCAATCTTACCAATCAAAATATTCCTTAATCCATCCACATCATTCGTATATTCAACTCCAACGCCAACACTGCGAAGAAACGCACCAAATGCACGCGGTCGATCTCCAGAGCTAGAATCTAAGCGATACTTTTCAAGGACTGAAAGCAAAAAATCCTTTAGCTCATTAAGTGTCTGAAAGAAATCACCGTGCCCTACCATTGACTCAAAATCAGGACCACTACCTAATATCCCAAAGAAATCTGGCTTGCCATCAAAACGGTTATCCAACAGTCTAATTTGAACAGCTATATCGTTTAGGTCTTTCCACGCTGTTTTCTGTGCCAAACTAGGATAGTTCTGACTCATGTTGACAAGCAAATTAAACATGCGAGCCAATGTACTCTTACCCGCAGCATTGACACCCGAAAGCACAGTGATCTCATCAAGTACAATATCAGCAGACTCTACAGCCTTGCTGTCTCGTACAGACAGGGTAAACTTATGATTCGCCATGAGAACCTACCTTTGATTAATCACTTCACTGAGGAATATGTAAGATATTATATCAAATTTTCTGTCACCACCGTCAAAGACAATTGAGTTTACTCGTCCCAATCTAGATTGATCTACACCTTTAAGATAATCTGAGCGGGCGCCACCGTGCCCATTTTGTCAAGTTGTTTATGAGTATCGGTTGGAGTTGTCGAATCAGAGAAGTAGGAAGGTTTAGTCGAAATCGTGTCGTTCTTGTATTCGACCCGAAGTATGGTTGGCTCGTGGTTGGGTGGCGGTTGATTCCGTCCATATCGGGGTTTGGAAATGGTTGAATCGGCAGTTGGAGTTTCGGGATGAGCAGAGAATGATAGGGTCGATTAGGGACGTCGCCAGCTTTTTTGAAAAAAGCCGGCGAACTACTTCTCTTCGGAAAGCTTCAAAAAGTAGGCGCGGACAAGATCGCGATATTCCTCAGGGACATCTTTGAGATTCCCGTCGCCAAGGCCGTCTTTTGCCGCTCCCTTGATGCGGAACCATCCCTGGCTCTCGAGAATCCTGCTCAACGCCGCAGGATCGGCCTTGGACGACTGCTCGCGTATAAGCCGTGCGATTTCCGCAGAAAGGCCGCCACCGCCCTGAGACTCCGTCTTTCCCTTCCCCTCTCCCGACTTACCCTCTCCCGAGTTGGGCTCTCCAGAATTTTGTTCTGCAGAGTTGGGCTCTCCGGGATTTGACTCTCCTTGCTGCTCCGAAGGATTCGATTCTCCCGACTGGCTCTGCCCCTCTCCCTGACCATCTGGGATTCCAAGCGAGTTTGCCTGCCGCTCCGCCTCCTTCCGCATCGCTTCCGCCGCCTCCGCAGATTTCTCGCTTGCACTGGGACGCCCCTGCGACTCCCCTGCCGCCTCTTGATCGGACTGTGCTTGTCCACCCTTTCCCTGTTCTCCTTCGCCCTGTTTTCTATCGCCTTGCTCACCCATGCCCTGCGGAGAGCTCGTCTGCTGCGCCGCTGCTTCCGCGCCCGCGGCATCCGCACGCGTAGCATCCGCACGCGTAGCATTCTCTGCCAACTGTCCGGCCTGTTCGGCCGCCGCGGCAGCTTCTTCGATCTTGCGAGCGGCGTCTTCCCGCGCCGCAGTAGCCGCTTCGCGCATCTCGCTGGCGGCTTGGCCAGGAGACGGGTCAGATTTTTTCAGGCGCTCCAATCCCTGGAGAACATCTTCCGGCAGATTGCTTTCGCGCTCCAGACTTTCCGCGAGTTCCTTGGCCGCCGCCGCGGACTCGAGCTGCTCCGCCTTATCCACAGCTGCGAGCGCATCGGCCGTCTTGCGTTGTACATCTTCGGCGACTTTGCCAGCGGACGGCTCTTCCACTGCCGCCTGCGCCACTGCGAGCGATTTCCCCTGCGCATCTGCGAGAGCGGGGTCGACGCCGCTCTTCTCGAGTTGCCGCGCCGCTTCGCGCACCGCGTCTGCCGCCTGCTGCCGCAACTGCCGACTGCGGTTCTCGTCCTCGCTCTTTGCCGCCTCTTCAAATGTGGAAAGCGCCTTGTTCTGCGCTTTCATGGCGGCCATGCGCGCCTCGTGGTGCTGCGCCTCGCGACGTTCGTCCGCGCTCTGCGCCGCAAGCGAACGCCTCGCCACATCGTCGCGCTCCTTGCGAACTTGCAATCCTTCCTGGCGGGCCTTTTCACGCGCGGCAAGCTCCGCCTCTGCTGCCGCCAGCGCCTCACCCTGCCGGGGAAGAGACTCCCCGAGCGCCTGTTCCGCCGTCTCGGGATTATCGTTCCTCAGCCGTGCCTCGCGTTGCGCGTCCTTAACCTCTTTTGTCGCCTCGGCCTGCTCCAGCAGGTCTTCCGCGCGGGACTGCGCGGCAACGGCATCGCGCATGAGCGCCTCGCGCGCCCTCTTGTCGCCGTTCGCGCGCGCCTGCTCCAGCTTCTTCCTGGCGTCCTTCTCGGCATTGACGGCCTGGCGAAGCGCTTCGTCGCGCCGACGGGAAAGCTCCTCTTCATATTGATCGCGGGCCTGCGCCTTGCGAATGTCGTTGCGGTTCCTGTCCGCCGCAATGTCCAGCTGGCGCTTGAGTTCGTCCATCAGTTCCGCCGCCTTGGACATCTTCCGCCGCGCAACGTCCATGTCGCCGCCCTTTGTCCGCCACTCGAGTTCGCGCGCCTTATTCGCCGCCTCTTCCTGCATGCGCCTCCAGGCATCGAGCTTGCGCGTGTCGACCGGCCTTTCGCGCAGGATAGCCTCGGCCTCCCGCGCAAGGGCGTCCTGCCGGGCCGCAAGGTCCTTCGTCTTCTCGTAGTTCTCGAGCTTCTGCACGCGGTCGCGTATGGGCTCGTCCATCTTCTTCAATGCTTCCAGCGCATCGCGCATCTCGGGCAGCGCCGCCTCCAACGCGTCGGCGCGGCGTTCGGGCGCGTCAAACTGCGCGGACTCGAGCTTGGCCAGCACAGGGTCGATCTTCTGCTCACGCACGGACTTGAGCATGTCGGCAATCGGCTCGAAACGCCGGTCTTCCCTGAAATGCCGTTCAAGCTCGTCGACGCGCTTGCGCGCTTCGGATGTCTCGTGCACCGCGCGCTCTACTTTCTTGTCGGCCCATTCGCTCACCTTCTGCTCGCGGCGGATCTGGTCTTTCGCCTGCGCCGCAGGGTGCCGCGCGTCGTCCAGGCGCCGACGCGCCTCCTCCAGCAGCTTGCGCGCAGTCTCTGTCGCCTTGGAAAGACTCTGTTCGCCGATGCTTGCGGCCCTTGTCTCGAGCTGCACGACTACCGGCGTAGAAGTCGCCGCATGTGGTCCGCCGCGCTCGGCGGGAAACCGGTCGCGCACCACGATGTCGAAGGAGACCGAGCGCACCCCGTCAAGATCGAACGTCGAAAGGTCGATCTCGTCCCTCCCCTTCCAAAGCGACGCGCCGCTTTTCGCAAACGACGCCACCGTTCGCAGGTCCTGCCACGGCCCTCCGTCACGCGCATAGCGGAGCGACGGCGTCTCTACGCCGATGTCGTCGCTCGCAGAGAATACAATCGGAAACTTCGCGTGCGGCGCGAGGCGAAGAGACTTCACAGCCGGCTCTTCGATGACCACGGTAGGCGGCGCGTCGAGAAAGCTCTTGAGAAGTCCTCCGCGGCGCGGCGCGGCAAAGCCCTCTGGACTCACGAGGTCAAGCGTCCAGTTTGCCACTCGGTTCGAGACCATTTCATGTCGGGTTGCCGCGCGGCCGTTCACGAGCAGCGCGGCATTCACCGCGCGGTCTCCGAGGTCGAGCGAGAAGGATACGCGCGATCCATCGACCGCCTCAAGCGTCGAAACCTCGTCGTTCGAGACGACGCTTGGCGAGAAACCGGTATAGTCCGGATAGTCGATCCGCGCCGAAAAAGACTTGTACCTAGGCATTTCGCAGACCCGTACCGTATAGTATCGGGAGACTGCGGGTCCTGCGCACACGCGGTATCTCCATTCGGGCTCGGCGAGATCGGCCGTTGCCTCGTATACTCCACCGTCCATTGGCTCAACGTATTCTTCACCCCAGCCAAGCGCGCCTTTGCGCGAGATGCGTATGCTTGGCGCATACGGGAACCCCTCGGCGACCGTCGCCTCGATGCGCACGACCATTCCTCCAAGAACGGCAACGTCACCCGGCTTTACGGTGATGTCGCTTGAATAGAGATTCCCGACGTCCGCCCACGGCGCCACCGCCCGCACAAAAAGCCGACCGGCCAGATGCGGAACAATTACAAAAGAAAGGGCGAGCAGCGCCACGATGGCGAGCAGCGCCTTAAGCCGACGGAGGATCGTCCGCGACGTGAACTCGCGCTCGGCGTCGACCGACAGGGCGGCGGCCGCGGCCTTCTTGGAAAGAAGTTCGAGCAACTCAGCGGAAAAATTGGCCCGCCCGGGATTCCGCTCCGCCGTCTCCACGAGCTCTACGAGCGTCGTCAGGCATTCCTCGTTTTCGGGATGACGCGCATCGAGGATCTTCGCCATGCGCCGCGCGTCGAGGCGTCGCGCCAGCGGGCGCACAAGCGAAAGATAGCCAGCGAGAAGTATGCAGCCGTACAGGAGAGACGAAAGGAGCCAACGCGCCACATCGGAGAAGAGCGTAAAGCATGCGTCGACGGCCATCACCACGAGCGTCGCGGTAATCGCCACGAAAAGCGTCGCCACAAGACCGCGAAGGAGATAGATGCGCCGTACGCGCCAAATGGACGCGTCGAGAATGGCCTTGACCGATTCCGGCATTCCAATCATGCAAGCCCCCTTCTCTTTCGGAGAATCCAGACCAAGACAAGCGAAAGCGCCAGCAGTACGAACACAAGCGGATGGTTCCAGATCGCGTCCTCGACGTGCTCGGTTATCTCGCTCCGCCCTGCGCCGAAGGCCTCGGCGAGCGAATCAAAGTCGTCCTGCGCCACAAACACAGCGCCACCTGTAAGACGCGCCATTTCCTTCGGCAAGGCGATGTCGGCCGAAGGATGCACGTATTCGACTGGCGCGACGCCCTGGTCTACGGCAAATCGCGTTACGAGCGGTTTCGGCCATTCGCTACCGAGCACCTGTTCGACCTCGGGCGCGTCGATCGTGACTTCGTAGGCGCCTTCGCGAGCCGTAGCGTCGAACACGGCCTCGTAGAAGCCATTTGCGCCAGAACGCTTTAGAAGGTCGACCGTGCGAAGCGTGCCGTCGGGAAGCTTCACCTCGGCCTTCGCCCGTGCCGACGCGATCGGAAGGAAGTCCTTGTCGGAAAAACGCACGAGCAGCTTCACCGGCTCCCCGGGAAGATAGCGGAGCGCGTCCGTCCCGGCCCTCGCATGCAGATTGCCGTCGCGCAGCTTCTCGCCCGCACCCCAGCGGAGCACGCCACCCCAGAAACGATGATGGTACGTGTCGCCCATGCGATAGCGCAAATGCCACGTCTCGTCCGTCGAGAAGAAGACTACCTTCCCCCGCCCTGTCTCGCGCACGGTCATGAGCGGCGAAACGAGGGCCGTCGAGTCTCCGGCGAAAAGCAGCACCTCCGCTCCGGTCTTTACGGCCACGCCTTCCACGCGTCCACGCGCAGGCGGCAGCGAATTCCAGATGCGTTCGTTCTCCGAAGGCGACGATGCAACGGCTGCGGCCGGATGCCCGCGGCCGGACGGCGTAAGGGCAAACGGCGTCTTCGCCGCGCGCCAACGGGCGACGACGCTTCCCGTCTCGTTTGTCACGGCGACCGGAAGGAGGTCCGACATAGGACCCGAAGCAAAGTCGTACGGCATGTTTCTCTCGCCCGCAGTCAGGACGAGCAGGGCGCCGCGCTCCTCGACGCAGTAGCGGATGTCCGCGCAGACCTCGTCGGTCAGCACATCGCGCCCGAGATCGCCAAGGACGATGACGTCGAACTTGCGCCAGTCGTCGCGAGTCTTTGGAAGCGCTCCCGCCTCGGCCTCGCCAAAGGGCCGCGTCGCGTCAGCAGGACGCGTCGAGGCGCCTTCGCCTCCCGCCAGCCGGTCCGGCTCGACCAGCACATACTGGAGATGCACGGACTTGTCGCGCCCGAAGAAGAGGTTGCGAAGGTATCGGAACTCCCAGCGCGGCCGCCGGTCTGCGACGAGAACGTTCGTGCGATCGTCAGAAACCGATACCTCGAACGGCCATTCGTCGTTCCTGGGCTCTAAATCCCCTTCCGGCGACTCGATCACGACGCGATAGCCCTTGACTCCCTTCTCTCCAGGATCGTGGGCGAATCGAACGTCCTTCGTCCAGGAATCGGCGTCCACGTCGAACTCCCGGCGGTCGAGCGTCGTCTCGCCTTCGGTCAGTTTCACGGCAATGCGCCTCCCCTTGAAGCCATCCGCACGGACATGCGCCACGGGACGGATCTTGTCGCCGAGAAAGACGTTTGAACTTGCGCGCACAGACTCGATCGCCACATCCGCCCTGTTCGTTGTATCGCCGACGACGATGCTGCAGACCTTTGCGCCGAGACGCGCAAACCGCCGGGCCGCCGCCTCCGGCATGACGCCAGTCGTGTCCCGTCCGTCTGTCACAAACACCGCGCCAGCCAGCTCCTCGGACGGGATCCGCTCCAGCACAAGCTCGAGCGCGGCCGAAAAGTCCGTCGTCCGTCCGCCGAATTCGTACGGCTCGACGTCATACTTGGAGGCAAGCATCGATTCGACCTGCACCGCACAGTTCGTCGCTACGGAAAGGCGGGTTGGCCGTGCCCCGTCGTCCGCACCAGCGTCTCCCGGCGCGCCGTCCGCGCGCTGCATCGAAAGCGAGCGGTCCACGATAACTGCCACGCGGCGGTGGAGACTGCGCGTCACGTCATGAGTCCAAGAGAAGTGCGCGAGCAGCCACAAAAGGGAGAGGACCGCAACCGCCCTTAGAACGGTGCGCACGCGCGAAGGCACTCGCCCTCCGCGCTCTCCGTCGAGCCGCCGGCAGAACAGAATCTCCGCGAGAAGCAGGAGAAGCGCGAGAACGGCAAATGGCCGCCAGATCTCGACGCCGAAACTGCGGCCGACGACCGCCGCCATGAGGTCGTCGAGACTGCGCGCGAAGCCGAGGTCTATCGAGACAGCAAGAGAGTCTGCCTCTTCCTGCGTCAGCGGGGAAAGGTCTCCCTCCCGTGCGCGCCAGCGCGTGTCGCAGAACGCGCGGACCGAATTCGTGGCCGCGACCGAATAGACAAGCTCGTGGACAAACGGCACGAAGTCCGGCCTTGCCGGGAAAGTCGTGCTCTTAAGGTCAAACGGCATGGCGGAGATCGCGATGCGCCCCTTGCCCGACGGTGCGGTTACTACGGCCGCGGCACCGTCAGAGAAGCGCGAGACGACGTCGGTTCCATTCGTCAGGCGCGACTCGTCGAACTCCACGCGGCTCGCGACCGGGGCACGGGCGAAAGTGACGTCCGAGAGACTTGCGTTCCAGTTCGTCCAGGCGACTGTAAAAAGCGCATTCGTGTAGAACGAGGTCTGCGCGCGCGCTCCTGGCACGACGACCAGCCCTCCTCCGTCGTTCACCCACTTTGCCAGGTTCTGCGTCGCCCGGGGCGAGAGAAAGGGAACGTCGCAAAGCGCCACGGCCTCGACTCCGGAAAAGACCCGCAACTCCTCCAGTTCGGTTGCGCGAACAGTTTTCGGCTTGACGAGGAAAACGGCGTTCGTGCCCTTCAGCTCCGGCCGCAACGCCGCTTCAAGAAACGCCGTCGGGCGGTCGAACCCGCGTTCCGAAGGCCTTCCGTTGACAAGCAGGACATCGAGCGAATCGACGATGTCGACGGAGTTGGAAACAACGGAATCCGACGCAATGTCGTCGTCGGCTGTCAGCGACGTCACGATATCGTGGTGCCCGGCTTTCGCGAAGGCGTGCGAAAACTCGAACGTGCGCGAAAGCCCGGGGAGAATCTGCCCGACCGGCGCGCGCGCAGTCTCTACGCCGTCCACGCGCATCACCGCGTCGCCGGGCGAAAACGGCACGGAACCCGCGTTTAGGACAGTGACGGAGAACATCGCCGGCCTGTCCGTCCCGATTACGCGACGACTCGGCGCAACGGCGACGATGGCGGCGTTCTTGACGTCCGTGGGGCGCTCGAAAGCCCTCCACACGACTGGCGGACGGCGCGGAAAGCGCGCATAGATGCGCTCGACGCGCTTCCATTCCGCTTCGTCGTCGCAACGCCAGCCGTAGGCCTGGCCGTCTCCGAAGACGACGACTTCCTTCGCAGGATTGTTGCCGCCTGCAAGGACCTCGCCCGCCGCGGCCAGCGACCGCGGCGCATCCATCGCGTCGTCGCCTGGTTCAAGGCGATCGAGCATCTCGAGGACTTCGCGCTTGGCGGAGATGGGCGAAGGCGTAAGGATCCCAGGCGTGCCCTCTCCTATGACAATGCCGAACGCCGTGCCCCTCGGCGACTCCTTGACGAGAGACCGCGCCTCTTCGAGCGCCCTTGCGAAGGCAGTCGTCCCAGAGGAATCGCGAAGCTTCATCGAAGCCGATGCGTCTATGACAAGCACCACGTCCTTGTCCATTCCCGTACCGCCGAAAAAGCGCAGCTCCGGGAGGAACGGGCGGGCAAACGCGAGGGCGGCAAAGGCAAGCGTCAGCGTCCGGAGCACGAGAAGCACGATGTCCTCGAGCATCAGCTTGCGCCGCTTGAACCGCAGCGAGTCGGCGAGAAACATCCACGCGCCCCACAGTATGCGCTCTGCGGTGCGCTTTCTCAGAAGATGCAGGATGATCGGGGCCGCGGCCGCAGCGAGCCCAAGCAGCATCCAGGGGGAGAAGAACGACATCATCTTCCACCTCCCGCCGTGCGGCGATAGCGCACCAGGATGTCGGACAGCGTCTCGTGGAAAGGCCGCGACGTATCGGCCCGCTCGTGCGTGATGCGCATTTCGCCGCAGCCGCGCGCAAGCTCGGCGAAATGGGCGTTGAGCCGCGCAAGGTAGTCGTCCCTCAGAGCGCGCGCGTCAACGTCGAAAGACTGCCTCGTCTCGAGGTCCTCGAAACGACTTATGCGCTCGAACGGAAAAGTCAGCTCGTCATGGTCGCAGACCTGGATCGCAATGACCTCGTGATGCCGAAAGCGCAGATGGTGTAGCGCCTTAAGAAGCGCCTTCCCGTCCGAGAAGAAATCGCTGACAAGAAAGACGACGCTTCGCCGCGGGATGCGCTCGGCGACTTCGTGAAGCACACCGGCCATGTCTGTCTCGCCGCCGGGTTTCAGCGCGTCGAGCCGCTCAAGGATGCAGCGCACCTGCGACGGTTCGGCCTTCGCGGGGATGAGATCGCGTATCTCCGTGTCATACGATACAAAGCCGACGGCGTCCTGCTGGTTGACTAGGAGATATGCAAGCGAGGCGGCAATGTACTGTCCATACTCAAGCTTCGAAAGCCGGTCCACCGCCGAGCGGCCGCGGTAGGCCATCGAGCCCGAAGCGTCGATGACGACGGTCGCCCGCAAGTTCGTCTCGTCGACATACTGCTTGACATAGAGCCGCTGGCGGCGCGCAACGAGCTTCCAGTCGAGATTGCGGAGGTCGTCGCCGGCCACATACGCGCGATGTTCGGCGAACTCGGCGCTGGCGCCTTTGCGCGCGCTCTTGTGGCGGCCGGCGATGAATCCGTCGACGGTGCCGTGCGCAAGGAACTCGATTCTCCCGAGCTTCTTCAGCGCCGCATCCGGCAGCCACCTCATGTATCCCGGCAACGCCATTTTCGACAGTCCAACCCCGTCAGACGTCAAGTTCCTCGTGGCCCTGCACGTGGTCGAGCAGGCGCATGACGACGTCGTCCGTCGTGACGCCTGCGGCTTCGGCGTTGAAAGTCGTGGCTATGCGATGCCGCATCACCGGCAAGGCCGCCCACTTGACGTCGGCGGTCGTCGCATAGGCGCGCCCCTGTAGGACGGCGCGGGCCTTCGCGGCCGTGACGAGGGCCATGCCCGCGCGCGGACCCGCGCCCCAGCTTACAAGCTCCTTCACGAACTCCGGCGCCTCGGGTGTCTTCGGTCGCGTCGCACGCACGAAATCGGCGGCGTATTCGACTACATGGTCTGCCGCAGGGACGCGGCGCACAACCGACTGGAGCTCGATGATCTCCGCAGCCGAGAGGACCTTTGCAAGCGCTGCATCTTCCTCGCCAGTCGTCTGGTGTATGATTTCGCACTCCTCTCCGCGCGAAGGATAGTCTACCTTGATGTTGAAGAAGAAACGGTCAAGCTGCGCCTCGGGAAGCGGATACGTACCCTCCTGTTCAATCGGATTCTGCGTAGCGAGCACGAAGAACGGCTCGGCCAGCCGATATGTCTCGCCGCCAACGGTGACGCTGTGCTCCTGCATCGCCTCCAGGAGCGCGGCCTGGGTCTTTGGCGGCGTACGGTTGATTTCGTCCGCAAGCAGCAGATTCGTGAAGACGGGCCCTTTCACGAAGCGAAAGACATGCTTTCCTGTAGTGCGGTCTTCGTCCAGCACTTCAGTGCCGGTGACATCGGCAGGCATCAGGTCGGGCGTGAACTGTACGCGCTTGAACCCGAGGTCCATTACTTCCGCGAGAGTGCGGACGAGCAGCGTCTTCGCGAGCCCCGGCACGCCGGTCAGCAGCGCGTGGCCGCGCGCGAACACCGCCGTCAGGACCTGGTCGACCATCTCGTCCTGGCCCACGACGCGCTTCGCAAGCTCCTTCTTCATTTCGGCGCATTTCGCGTGCAGCATTTCGACGCGCTTCACGTCGCCCTCGTTGAGTTTAGCGTTCATTTTCCCGTTTCCTCTCCTTTTTCGTTGACGTCGACAGTTTCGTCGCGCTGGTAGATCGGCAGCATTCGATACGGCACCGCGAAGGCAAGCACCGCCATGGACGTACAGTAGACCGGTCCGTTCTCGCCATTCCAGCAGCCATCGGGCTGTTGCTTTTTCATGTATGTCGCGTACATCCACGATTCAAACTCACGCCATTGCTCGCCACCAAGCTGAAAAAGCCCCTGGGCCGTGTAGTAGAGCCCGTAGTAGGGATTGCCGCCGCCCAAGAGCGAACGCTGATACGTCTTGCGGACGAACTGCGCGCCTTTGAGCGCATCGGGGTCGAGGTGGCGCCCGCAAAGCTCAAGGCAAAGTATCGCCGCGCCAGTCAGCGTCTCTGCATGCTGCCCGTTATCGCCTTGATAGCCGAACGCGCCGTCGTTCGCGCGTTGCGCGCGCTTGATATACAGCACCGCCTTCTCTATCGCGTCGTCTGGAAGAACCGCGCCGTTGAGCCGCGCACTGCGAAGCGCCATCAGCGCCCATCCGCTGCAAGAAAGGTCGCTGTCGCCCGCATCCGGAGTGTAGCGCCAGCCGCCAAGATGGGATGGATGGCTCTTGCGCCTGTTCTGCGCGTCGAGAATCACCTTAACTGCGTGAGGCAATGTTTCGTCGATGCGCGCCTGCCGATCGCGGTCGACCATTCCGCTAACCTCGGACAGGAACAGCGTCGCAATCGAATGGGCGTACATGCGCCCGTTGCCCTTCTGTCCCATGTAGCCCTTGAAGGGCGCGTTCGGACGCATGTCCATACAGTCGAGGACATAGTCCACGCAACGGTCTATCGTCTCGCCATAGGGCTCGCTTCCCGGCAGATGGCCCTTTGACAGAAACGCCATGCCCGCAAGCGCCGGAATCGCGGCAGAATCGCCGTAATCCCCATGAAACGACCCGTCGGGACGCTGTTTTGAAACAAGGAACTGAAGCCCGCGCTCGATCGCCTTGTCGATTTCGTCGGCCTCGGGAGAAAAGGTCGACCCGCCGCCGACCATGCGCCAAAGACCGCTTTCACCAGAAACGACAACCGCGCCAATGTCGGCCGAAGACGGTGCTTCGCCGGACTTGATCACGGCTGCAGTCCCCGCGGCAATCGTAGCGAGCGAGAGCAGCATGACAAGACCGGCGATCCAACTGTGCCGGAAGAGCCAGGATTTTTGCGGACGCGTCGCACGAATGAGGCGCTCCGTGAAATCAGGCGAAAGCTCTGTGTCGTGGAGCATCGCATAAAGCGCATCTTTCGCATAATGCAGGCGGCTGCGGACAGTCCCTTCGGGCAGGCCTGTTATCTTGGCGATTTCCGGCGTCGTGAGTTCCTCGAAGTAGCGGAGGACCACGACTTCCCGATAGCTCTCGGGCAATTTGTTTACCGCCGTGCGAACCGCCTCGGCGCTTCCGCGGAAAGCAAACGCCTCGAAAGGATTTCGTGCCGACTCGTCCTCGACCTCGGGCATGTCCTCCTGCGCGACGACTACTTCATTCCTTGCAGTCGGCTTGCGGACATCCATCCTGTGCAAATTGAGGAGAATCGTATATATCCAGTAGTAGAAAGAACCCGTAGGACGGAATTCGTCGATTCGGAAGATGGCGCGTTCAAAAGCGCGGAAGACAAGATCTTCGGCTTTATGGGGATCCCCGCAAAGAAGACGGGCGGCAGTCTCAAGGCGCGGACGATACTCCGCCACTAGGCGACGTGCGCCCATTTCGCGGTCAGCCCGAATTTCTTCGTAAATCTCCATCTCCTAAATGGTAAATGCACGAGAGAGAAATTATGTTCAAGAAAATTTAGGGAGAGACCCTAAAAATAAAAAAGCTGGCGACGTCCTACTCTCGCACGTCCGGGAGACGCACTACCCTCGGCGATGGAGCCCTTGACTTCCGTGTTCGGAATGGGAACGGGTATGACAG
>Ga0265299_10003065_pt1 | contig 16566 bp, 17 predicted proteins | sample AusTroGonzalo_MG_4_FD_193485 | JGI IMG/M metagenome (GOLD analysis project Ga0265299, IMG submission 193485) | Bovine rumen microbial communities from tropical cattle in Woodstock, Queensland, Australia - Gonzalo_02 | ecosystem: Host-associated > Mammals > Digestive system > Stomach > Rumen ... | reverse complement strand
CTACTATTATGGTTATGGCCGCTATGGCAAATACGGCCGCTATGGCTATGGCAAGTACGGCTATGGGAAATATGGCTACGGTCACTACGGCACCTATGGCCAGTATGGCCGCTACGCCAATTCCCATTATGGTAAAAAAGAAGACAACAGCATAAAGAGATAGCCTCATCGTCTCTAATTCATCCCCATATTTTTTCGCCAAATACAATAAAAATTTATGTCAATTGTGCAAATTTCTCTCAATTTTTTGAATATGAAAAAGTATAGCATTCTATTTCTTTCAGTTTTATTGGTTATGCTGAGCAGTTGCGGCAGCACAAAGAAAATCACCTATTTCCAGAATATCCCGGATGTCGATTTTAAACAGTCTCGTCATCTCTATGATGCCAAGATCATGCCCAAGGACATTCTGTCTATTACCGTCAGCACGGTCAATCCTGAAGCTGCAGTTCCCTTCAACCAGACTGTTCCCACAGTATTGAGCAGTAGTTCGCAATCCACCTATAATAATTCGCTGATGCAGTCTTATCTGGTTGATAATAACGGTCAGATTGAATATCCCGTTGTGGGCACCATTACAGTAGGTGGCTTGACAAAGTCAGAATGTGAACAGTTGGTCTTGAGTAAGATTCGTCCCTACATCAATGAAAATGAAAGACCATTGGTGACCGTCCGAATGTTCAATTACAAAATCAGTGTACTCGGCGAAGTGAATCGCCCAGGTATGTTCACCGTGGGCAATGAGAAGATCACCATTTATGAGGCTTTGGCCCAGGCTGGTGACCTCACCATTTACGGTGTCCGCGATAATGTGAAACTCCTCCGTGAGGATAGTACGGGCCAGAAGGAGATCCATATCCTCAACCTCAACGATGCCAATTTGGTGACCTCCCCCTACTACTATCTCCAGCAGAATGATGTTGTCTATGTAGAGCCCAACAAGGTGAAGTCCCGCAACTCTGGTGTCGGTGCCACCACCTCCCTCTGGTTCTCTGCCACCAGCATCCTCATCTCTCTCACTTCCCTCCTCTACAATATCCTGAAATAAAACATGTCTCACCATCATTATTATGACAGTGACTCTGTGCGCTCTCAGCAAATGAAGTATCAGCGCATTGCCTGGATGCGTAAAGCCAAGCGTTGGCTTCGCAAGAGCCTGATTGTCATCATCATTCTCCTTGCCATAGCGGTGATTCTCTCTTACATTTTCATCACTAAGCCTTCTGAGCCCAAGGATATCGAGGTCCACAAAGTCCTTCTCGAACGGATTTGATTTGAATCACCCCCGAATAGTTACGCCTTGACTGGCTATAGTGGTAAATCCTTCAATATACTCATCAATAATACTTATAAGCTAAAGACATGTTAATAGGCTATGTTTCTGCCTCAAACCCATTTGCTGACCGAAAAGCATGGAGTGGGACAATCTATAAAATTCGGGAAGCTATAGAGCTTTCAGGATATGAAGTGCGCTGGATACCTTATCGGGAAGACCGATTGACAAGATGGTATGATAAGCTTCTGGATTATAAAGAACGGGTAACAAAGAAGAAATTCTTTAGGGGGGTACATTCCAAGTTCATTGCAAGGCGATATGCCCATTCAATAGATAAGCGTTTGTTAGAAGGTTGTGACTATCTGTTCTTTCCTGGTGGTGCTCAAATCAGCTTGTTCTTGGATACTGATATTCCCGTTATCTATTGTGCAGATGCTACAGTTCATAGTATGATTGATTATTATTGGAGCGGCTATCATGAAAAATCAATCGCTGAGGCAAAGACTCTGGAAGAGAAAGCATGCCAACATAGTTCAATCGTCTTAAAATCATCAGAATGGGCATTAAAAAGTTCGATAGAGGATTGTCATGCTAATGCACAGAAATGTCACGTACTCAAGTTTGGATACAATATTGACAAAAAGGATATCATTCCTATTAACCCATATCAGGGGGGACCTATAGATATACTTTTCTCAGGAGTAGAATGGGAGAGAAAAGGTGGAGCAATCGCTGTAGAAGCAACGAAATTATTACGAGCAAACGGCATCGATGCTCATTTGACAATCTGTGGACCGCGACAGGTGCCTGAGTACGTAAAGGTATTGGAGTATGTTACTTGTTTTGGTTTCCTAAACAAGAATAATCCTCTGGAGTATCATAAATATATAGAAATTTGGCGAAACTGTCATCTTTTATTATTGCCAACAAAAGCAGAGTGTGCTGGTATTGTATTCAGTGAAGCAGCTGCTTTTGGAATGCCGGTTTATACCTATGCAACAGGAGGAACAACAGATTACGTTTTGAATGATTATAATGGGTATGCTTTCCCTCCGACTTCTCAGGCCGAAGACTTTGCCCGGAAAATAGAAGATGATATCAAATTTAAAAGGATAGAAACCTATCATCATAACGCCTTACTTCTGTGTACAGAAGAATTATCTTGGGAAGCATTCTCCCGAAGATTCAAGGATATCATGGAAAAGATGGAAGAGCAAGACTCTTGAATTAATATGGAAAAAGATTGGACTTTAGTCATTAAGCCACACGAAAAGCTGTGGCATATTGACTTAGGTGAGATTTGGCGATACCGTGACTTGATTCAGCTCTTTGTCAAGCGCGATATCATTGTACAGTATAAGCAGACTGTTCTTGGCCCGCTGTGGTATCTCATACAGCCAATACTTACCGTCATTATGAATATGGTGGTGTTTGGAGGCATTGCCAAGATGAGCACCGATGGTGTGCCACAGATCCTATTCTATATGGCAGGCAATGTGTTATGGTTCTATTTCTCGAGCTGTCTGACCAGTACATCATCAACCTTTACCGCCAATCAGGGCATATTTGGAAAAGTCTATTTCCCGCGATTAGTCGTTCCAATTGCCACGGTAATCAGTAACTTGGTGCGTTTTGGTGTACAATTTGGACTGTTTGTGGCGATATTCCTTTATTTTTTCTTCAATGGTAGTAACATTCACCCGACCTGGGCTGTCGTTCTCGTTCCTGTTTTCATTCTCATGTTGGCGGGCCTTGGCCTTGGCTTCGGTATCTTTGTGTCTTCGATGACAACCAAATACCGTGACTTGAGTGTCCTTTTCACATTCATTGTGCAGTTGTGGATGTATGCGACTCCTATAGTCTATCCCATTAGCATGGTGCCAGAAGGAAAGCTCCGCACGCTGATTATTCTTAACCCGATGACTTCCATTATCGAAGCATTCAAATACGCCACCTTAGGTCAGGGCTATTTCTCTTGGGGAGCCTTGTTTTACAGTTTTGCTTTCATGACAGTCCTCCTCGTCTTGGGTATTGTCATCTTCAACAAAGTGCAGCGTTCCTTCATGGATACCGTTTAACGATATTGTCAATGAAATCTATAGAATTCGAGAATATTGGAAAACAATACCGGTTAGGTCTGGTCTCGACCGGTACTATCGCCAATGACCTGAACCGCTGGTGGACGATGAATATCCTCCGCAAGGAAGACCCTTATTTGAAGATAGGAGAGACCAATGACCGCTCCCACAAAGGCCACAGCGATTATGTTTGGGCATTAAAGGACATCAGTTTATCTGTAGAAGAAGGTGACGTCGTTGGCATCATTGGTAAGAATGGCGCAGGTAAAAGTACCTTGTTGAAATTGCTCTCCCGTGTCACCACTCCTACAACAGGAACCATTAGGGCAAGAGGGCGTATCGCCTCTTTATTGGAAGTCGGAACGGGTTTTCACCCAGAAATGACGGGCCGTGAGAATATCTATATGAATGGTGCGATAATGGGTATGACCAAGGCTGAGGTTACCCGAAAACTTGATGAGATTGTCGACTTCAGCGGTTGTGAACGCTACATAGATACTCCTGTCAAGCGCTATTCTTCAGGTATGACTGTCCGCTTGGGCTTTGCCATTGCTGCTCATTTGGAACCAGAGATTCTTGTCGTTGATGAGGTCCTTGCCGTCGGCGATGCTGAATTCCAGAAAAAAGCCATCGGGAAGATGCACGATGTGAGCCGAGGAGGAGGGCGCACAGTATTATTTGTGAGTCACAATATGGATTCAATGCTAAATCTTTGTCAAAGGGGGGTGTTGTTGGAAGATGGTCTTGTGAAATATATGGGAGATATAAGGTCAACAGTATCGGAATATTTGGGGGGAGATAATGAGATAAGGTTTACTCAGAAAAATCCTCAAAGCTCACTATACGTCTCGTCCGTATTCTTTACTGGATCAAATGCAAATGTGACAGGACTGTTTGATTTTGATGAAGATGTCACATTCTCGGCTGTAATTAAAAAAGATAATATTTTCATAATAGATGAAAAAACCGTGCTAAGCGTTATCATAATGACAGCTAATAGGACGAGGATATGTTGTTATGAAATACCAATCGGTGATATGCATGAACCGGAGAGGCTGATACATTTTCGATATAAGGCAAGGACATTGTTGCCAAACAGATATATAATAGAGATAGCAATGCATATTCCCAATATTCAGTTCTATGACAGACAAGATACGTGCTCATTCAAGATTTCAGACAATGGTACTGAGTTCTTGAAGTATAACGGAGTAGATAACGGACTTATTATGTTTACTCCAGATGTGATTGTTCAATAAAGTAAAAAAGCAACCATGAAGATTACTCATATTTGTACGATGTTGGAAGGTGGCGCAGGACTCGCAGCGGCACGTATTATCCGTTCTACCAGAGCTATGGGTATTAATGCCCGAGTTCTTGTCGCCAACGGAGAAAGTTCGGAAAATGTGGATGTGATAAAGCCTGTAATTCCATACTCAAAGATTTGGCTGATAAAGAAAATACAATGCCTTCTAAATATCAAAAGGTTGTGGCCTAAACCGATTAAGTTGCAAAATAGAATAGTTAAAGAGTTTAGCGTTTCTCATACTCCTGGCGTTTTTACATCACCTGTAACCCTATACAAGAGCATCGTCAATCATCCTTGGGTATGTGAAGCGGATATTGTTCACCTTCACTGGATAGGTGATTTCATCGATTATGAATCATTCTTCCCCAAAGTAAACAAACCTATAGTATGGACAATTCAAGATGAGAATCCCGGGTTGGGTGGCTTCCATTACCAAATGTGGAAAGACCAAGCTCCAATAAGTTTTAAGGCGTTTGACGATGAGTTGTCCTTAATAAAAGAAAAAGCGTATAAAAACGTGAAATCAATGACGTTAGTGGCTCCTTCTACAATGATGAAAGATTTTTTTATTAATAATAGGCTTCTTTCAAAGTTCCCGATTACTATTATTCATAATGGTTTTGAAGAAGAGAATTATTCTCCAATATCAACTGCGTGTGCAAGAGAAGCTCTTCATCTGCCACTAAATAGTAATGTGTTTCTTTTTGTGGCTCAACATATCTATGAAAGTCGTAAAGGATTAAAAGAATTAATTAAAGCGCTTGAAACAATAAATACGCCAAATTCGGTTTTGATATGTTTAGGTAATTTCACAAAATTGCCGGAATCCTCTCTTGAAATTAGATGTGAGGGATTTGTTGGAAACAACAGATTGCAATCGCTTTATTACTCGGCGGCAGATTATTTTGTAATGCCGTCCTATCAGGAGGCATTTGCCCAAACCTCTATAGAAGCCATGGCCTGTGGGACACCTGTCGTGTCTTTCCCGTGCAGTGGTGTCCACGATTTGATTAATAAGGAAAATGGTGTCATTTGCGAAGATTTTACTGTTGATGCTCTGGTAAAAGGGATCAAGTTGGCAATGAGCAGAAACTATGATCGAAAGGCAATAAGAGAAGATGTTATTAATAGATTCTCGTACAACAAGATTGCCAAACAATATCTGGAGTTATATGAAACAATCTTAAGTAACAAGAATGAAACTCTCCATCATAACCATCAATTATAATAACAGAGTTGGTCTTCAAAACACCATCGATTCGGTGAGACGCCAGACTTGGAAGGACTATGAATGGATTGTTATCGATGGTGGTAGTACTGATGGCAGTCGGGAGTTGATAGAACAATACCAGCAACATTTTGCTTATTGGTGCAGTGAGCCTGACAGGGGTGTTTATCACGCTATGAATAAAGGTATTGCCAAATCAAATGGAGAGTATTTGATTTTTATGAATTCTGGTGATATTTTTTATGACCAAGATGTTCTTAATAGGATAGGGAATTTACATTCTAATGCAGATATAATTACAGGGCAGGTGGAACGAATGGATAATCATGAACTCCTGCGTCAATACAACAAAAACCTCTGGATTCAATTGTATGTAGACACCTTAAACCATCAAGGCACGTTTATCCATCGTAGTCTGTTTAAAAGACATCTTTATGATGAACATCTGAAAGTCGTTTCCGATTGGAAGTTTTGGATAGAGACCATTATGATTGAGAATGTAAAGGTAGATATACTCCCATGGAGGGTGGCTATTCAGGACATGAATGGTCTTAGTTCTCAAATGGATGCAGTCCAGTTTTATCAACAAGAGCGTCAACAGGTCATTGACAACCTGTTACCATCCCCTTTGAAACAGATACTGGATGAGTACCAGCAAATGAAAAAGTCGCCTTATCTTTCTTTTGGGCGGTATTTGAATGAGCACTCTCGTTTTCTCTATGCAGTAGGCTATCGTTTTTTGCGATGTCTCACCAAAATCGTATGATAGTGGACAACAATTTGTTTCAAGATGAGTGAAAAGATAATTGTTTCGATGACATCGTATCAGCATAGGTTAAAGAACATCCCAATCGTTTTAGATACGATTTTTTCCCAAACACTACATCCTGATTTAGTCGTTTTGAATTTGGCGTATGATGAAGAGATTCCGGATGAAGTGCAAATCTATATTGATAAACATTGTATAGAGGTCAATCGCGTAAAAGACACAAAAGTTTACAAGAAATTGATTCCAACACTCAAGAAATATCCCAATGATTGTATTATCACCATTGATGATGATTTCTTATATCCTCGGGGGATGATAGATGATTTTATGAGTGTTCATCAACAATATCCTGATTATCCGATCAGTGGGAACAGGGAAATCTATAATGTCTTTCAGTGCCACTGTGGTTGTGCTTCGTTAACGAAAGCAGATTTTTTGGGGGATTTTATTGATAAGATTGACAGTGATGTCATTACAAATTGTCCATGTGATGATATTGTTTACACATATTTCTCCAACAAGAATGGGCACCCCTATATTCGAACTCATGAATTGTACTTTTACAATATGCAGTCTTTTCAAGAAGGAGACAGATATTCTGATATGGTAGGAGACAGAGCTTTAACAACCTCGTATAATTATTTGGTAGGCAGGTATGGGAATGTCGGCGATAATTTGCATATATATGTACATGACAAGGTTATTAAAGACATCATTGAAGATATGATTAAAACAAGGACGAGCAATGCCTATTCTGCGGGATGTAAGATTATCTGCTCATCCTATAGTTATCGTATTGGCCACTTCCTCTTAGAGCCGATGCGCAAAATTCTACGATATAAGGCAGATGAAAAATAACCGTATCTTGGCTATTGTAGTGACCTATTATCCAGAGAAAGAACTATTGGAGAGAAATCTCTTTGCATTTATCGACAAGGTTGATAAGGTTTTAATATGGGAAAATACTTCCGAAGACGAGAAGCTGTCTTATCGGTTTATCAATCATCAAAAGGCAGAATATTGCGGTGATGGTATCAATAGCATTTCACATGCTCTAAATTATGCTTGGCATTATGCAGAGAGAAATCACTATGAGTATTTATTGACAATGGATCAGGATTCGGTATTTAAAAATTTTACTGACTATCTTAATGAAACTATAAAGAACCCTCAAGCTCCAAAAGGGATATGGTCTCCTACCATGATATTGTTAGGGCATAGGGATACTAGAGAAAAAGGAATAAGAGAAACCCCTATGGCTATTACATCAGGAATGTTGATTCATGTTTCTCTTATGGAGAAAATTGGCGGATGGAATGAAGCTTTTTCGGTAGATGGCATAGATGCAGAGTTTTGTTTTTGTGCCAAGAAAAAAGGAGTTAATACTTATCAAATAAATAGGACTCACCTTTATCATCAATTTGGAAAACAAAAAAGAAAATCCTTTTGGGGACATGATTTCGTATTGGATAATTATTGTCCTCTGAGATATTATATGATTTATAAGAGTCATGTCCTTGTCATGAGGATGTATCCAGAACAGAAATGGTTTAAAGCATTCTTCTATCAGCATAGATTAAAAATGATATGTTGGATTTTTTTATTTGAAGAACATGGTTTTGAAAAGTTTTGTAATATTTTGAAAGGTATAATTATGGGAAGGTTGTGTAAGAAGCCTATGCGTAAGAATTAGTTTTGATAATTGTTGGACAATTCTACATAAATGAATGCATTATGATGAGTAAAGATGTTCGTAAGGTGTCAATAAGGTATATTGTAAAGAGAGTTTTGCAATTGCCGTTGAGAATATGGTATAGAAGACAAAGTCAGTACACGCATACTGGTAAAATAGCACTCTGCTGTATAGCTAAGATGGAGAATGAGTATATCCGTTTCTATGTAGAATATTACAAAAACCTACATTTCGACAAAATATTAATTTATGATAACAATAATCCGGATGGCGAAAGGTTTGAAGAGGTTATAGGAGATTATATAGATAGTGGTTTGGTAGATATTATAGATTTTAGAGGTAGGAAAGTCTCTCAACTATTAGCTTATCAAGATTGTTATGATAAGTATAATAAAGAATATGACTGGATAGCATTCTTTGACTGTGATGAGTTCTTGACTTTTGCTAATGGAACAATTGATATACATGTCTTTCTAAGTCAGAAGAAATTTTTGTCATATCAAGTAATGCATATTAACTGGAAAGTATATGGGGATAATGAAATGCTTGATAACGATGGTAGGAATATCATAGAACGTTTTTATAATGCTTTACCTGATGATACAAAAGCAAGTTGGGATAATAAGCATTTAGAAAACGAGCACGTAAAAAGTATCGTTCGTGGAGGCTTGTCAAGTATATTTTTCAATTCTGCCCATACACCTGTCAGTGATTTATATAAATGTTGTAACCCAGAAGGGAGTGTTGTAAATATTAACTCTCCTTTTCAGAATATTTCGTTAGGAACAGCCTTTTTGCGCCATTATTCTACTAAAACAATTGGAGAATGGGTAAGAAATAAGATGCAGCGGGGCATACCTGACCGAAGTGAAGATAATTGGAAAGAATTACTAAACATTGACTTTTTTTTCAGATACAACCATAAGACAGAGGAAAAGGTTGCCTATGCAAAGAAAGTAATGATGGAAATAGAATCATGATTATCTCTGTTGCACTATGTACCTATAATGGGGAAAAATATATTGAGCAACAACTGGAAAGCATTTTTATCCAGTCTGTAGCTGTATCGGAAATTGTTGTCTGTGACGACTGCTCTTCTGATTCTACTGTTCAAAAGATAAAACAGATGAGCTTTCTGCATCCCAATGTAATTAGGCTTGTTACCAATCCATATAATATGGGCTTTCGAAAGAATTTCGAAAAAGCATTAAGAGAATGCCAAGGCGATTACATTTTCTTCTGTGATCAGGATGATATATGGAATCCAGACAAAGTAGAGAAATCTATAGCATATTTAAAAAGTAGCGGTAATTATGGTTTATTCACTGATGCAGAATTAATAGATAGGGATAATAAGGAAATTGGGAAAAGTCTGTTTGAATGCATGAATGTCTTTCAGTATATCAATAAAAGGAACCTTTATCCTGATTTGTTAGCAACGTTATGCTTATCAGATAATTTTGTGACAGGAGCAACTGTTGCAGTATCAAAGGAGGCAAAGCCAATATTAATCCCCTCGTGGCCTTCAGATGGTCTCTATCATGATTATTATGTTGCGCTTAAGCTGTCTGCCATTGGGAAATTCGGATATCTGACAGATAAGCTCATTTCATATAGGATTCATCCAAGTCAACAAACTGGTGTTTTAATAGACTCTTCAAAAAAGATTCATCTTTTTGATTATAACCCAGATACAGACCGACAAGACGTTCTTGGATTTCTGCTGCGTCGAAGAGAGAGGACTCTTTATATCAGTTCTGAATGTAAGCTGTGCCAAACAGAAAGAAAAAAACTAAAGATATTATACAGAGAATATTTCTGTTCTGTTATTAAAGGAATCCCGATACCATCTCGTCTGAAAGTATTTTTGTTATATTGTAAAACAGAATTGTATGTAGCGACCTATCCCACATTGAGAAGATGTTGGATAAGTATTACTAATAGTAGGCTTATATCATGATAGATAAGAAAATTCTGTTTTCAATTACGATTCCTGCATATAAAAGCCTTTATCTTGCAAAAGCTATCCAAAGTTGTCTGAATCAAACATACGACAATTTTGAATTGATTATCGTTGATGATGCCTCGCCAAACGATATTGGTGCTATAGTAAGACAATTCCCGGACACGCGTATCCGCTACTATAAGAATGATGTAGGTTTCGGAGCAGAACATGTTGTGGATAATTGGAACAGGTGTTTGCAATATGCTACAGGAAAGTATGTGATTTGCATGGGAGATGACGATGAATTGGAATCAATTTGTTTGGAGGAATATCTCAAGCTCATACAAAAACGCCCCAATTTGAATTTATATCATGCCCGTACAGTTATAATAGATGAGGATTCAAATATCAAACAGCTACTTGAAGACAGACCGGAATATGAGTCTGTTTATTCAATGATGTGGCATCGATGGTTCAAAGACAGACGACAATTTATTGGAGATTGGCTTTTCAATACAGCAGTATTTAGACAGATCGGGGGATTCTATAGTCTTCCTTTTGCATGGAACTCCGATGACATATCTGCTTATATTTGTGCAAAAGATGGTGGAGTTGCTAATACACAAAGGCCATGTTTCCGGTATCGGGTGAATAGTTCTTCAATTACAAGGGACAGGACAAACCTAAGTGGAAAGATAAAAGCACATCGTATGGCATATTCATGGCATACAAATTTTTTAGAGAACAAGCCTTCTGATGATCTTGACGTGTTGTATTGGCAAGAACTCAGGAATAGAGCGGAAAAGCATTTTAGCAATAAAATCAGTTTGGACATAGTAGCAACTTATAGTGGCAGTCTGACAAAATTAATTCTTTCAAGTTGGAAAATAGTTTTTCAGGATGGGGCTACCTGGAAAGAACTGTTAAGGGCCTGTTTTTATATTATCATTTGGCGGTGATGAAGTAGCTATGAAAATACTATATATAGCTCACAAGGATCCTCGGATAAAAGCAGGAGGAAATGAACTGCGGACAAATTTACTCTGGGAGGCTTTGAAGAAGAAAGGGCACGTGTTTACTCTTGTCATAAATGAGAGACAGAAGGAAGAGTATTTGTATGTAAATGACGAACATCCGATATGCTTTGTGAATCTTAATAGTTCAGAATGCCGGTTTAAGAAGTTCCTGTTTCGTCTAATTAACAGAATCTCTGGCTTGCCAATATTGCCATTCCCTCTATTCGATAATAATCGCTTTCCGGGGTGCTATCCTCATGATGTTATGGATGTGGCCGTTTGCCGATATATAAATACTTTTTATTATTCTCATATATGGAAGGTATTGCCTACGATATTAGATATAGATGATAGTCCAATACAGGTTTTTGAGACTGTTTCTCAATATTCTCTGCCACGATTATTAAGGCCTTTCGGCCGATGGCTCAATCAACTCCAAACAAAATATGTCTTAAGAAATGTTATTGGCGGGTGGATTTCTAGTCACGATAAACTCGGACAGTTTGATGAAAAGATCAAGCTATTGCCGAATATTCCAATGATGCCATCTGTAAGTTACAATCCCAGATCTGAAAGAGATAATTATCTGTTTACAATCGGTGTAATGGGCTATCTTCCCAATTACATGGGGGTTGATCGTTTCTTAAAGGATGTCTGGCCATCTTTTCATAAAGAATATCCCCAGGTAAGATACATTATAGGTGGAAGGAATGCCCCTAAGGAAATGGCAGACAGGTGGAATGGTACTGATGGCGTCTCTTATGTGGGATTTGTTGATGATTTAGAGAAAGTCTATGCAAAGTGTGTTGCGGCGGTAGTTCCTGTTTATGCCGGGGGGGGGACATGCATTAAAACATTAGAGGCAATGGCATATTCTCGCGTTTGTTTAACTACGCCATTTGGAGCAAGGGGATTATTAACAGATGACATAAAGCCGTCAAAGGGTTTATGTGTTTTTAGGAACTCTTCTGAATTCATTTCTGCGTTCGCCAGGCTATTAGATGAAAAGAGTAGAATGGATATGGAATGTGGAGCATTTCAATATTCCCACGACCACTATTCCATGGATGTTTTTGTAAAAGCAGTGGACGAAGTCTTACAATATGTTCAATAATTATAGTCACGTCATTTGATTATGAGTGGATTTGTGTCATCTCCTACGAAGGTCAGTATTATAGTGCCTGTCTATAATGTTGAAAAGTATATTTGTCGATGCATAGAATCTGTAATAAAACAGTCGATGAAAGACTGGCAGTTAATACTGGTTGATGATTGCAGTTCTGATAACAGTTTCGCGGTGATGAAACAGTATGCGGCTAAGGATAGCAGAATTGAAATAGTGCATCATGACCAAAATCATGGTCCAATGATTGCAAGAAGAAGGGGCGACTGTATTGCGAAAGGTGATTATATTACCTACTGTGACGGTGATGATGAACTGCCATCAAATGCTTTAGAAAAGTTATATCATGCAGCAATAGAGTCAGACGCAGATATAGTGTGTGGTAACCATTTGGTTATTTCCACAGATGGGGAAAAAACAAGGCATCATAGTGAATTAAGGTATGGAAACTCTACGATATGCGTTTTAAAGTCATTGCTTCGCCATGAAATGACGCAAAGCCTTTGGGGTAAGTTATTCAAGGCATCTCTACTTCAGGATTATGAGTATAAGACTTACGAGCATGCAACAAACGGAGAGGATGGTTGTATAATCTATCAAGTGGTTGCAAATATGACAAAGACCATTGTGATTGATGATGTTGTGTATCATTATATGCAGAACGCAGGATCGTCGACCCAAATCAGATTTAATGATAACGCCATTAAAAGTATTTGCATCTTAAATAAAACGAGGGATAATATTGTGTCCTTTTATCCGGAGCTATATGCCGATTTGAATCGATGCATTACTAATATTCTATGTGGTCTTTATATCCAGGGATATAATAAAGGCAATACATATCTTAGCAAGCATATTTCTGAGAATCACTTGGACCATTATGTCTCCTTCAGGAATATCTTGCTGTTTCTGAATTATGTCCAGATAATAAAACTGTTTATTAGGTATAGAATCTTACATAATAAATGAAGATACTCATTGCTGGTGATTACTGTCCACAAAAAAGGGTGACAGGCTTATTAGAGAGAGATGCCTATTCTTCTGTCTTTGGCAATGTTCAGAGCGTCATCAAAGATGCAGACTATTCCATTGTCAATTTGGAATGTCCCATCACAAAAGGTAGCGAAGAACCCATCGTAAAATGCGGGCCAAACCTCCAATGCCCAGAGAAAGGCATTGAAGCATTGAAATGGGCTGGCATTCGGGGGGTGACACTTGCCAACAATCATTTTCTGGACTTTGGAGAGGATGGTGTCGAGAACACCCTTTCAGCCTGTAGGAAATATGGAATCGATGTTGTTGGTGGTGGAAGGAATCTTCAAGAGGCTTCAGAAGTTTTATATAAAGAAATCAGTGGCTGCACCTTGGCCATTATCAACTGTTGTGAACATGAATTCTCCATTGCCACGGAAACAGCAGCTGGTAGTAATCCATTAAACCCGATTCAACAATACTATGCTATTCAAGTGGCGAGGAAACATGCTGATTTCGTGCTTGTCATTGTCCATGGAGGACATGAACATTTTCAGCTTCCAAGTCCACGGATGCAGGAAACCTATCGCTTTTTCATAGATGTAGGGGCTGATGCCGTCATTAATCACCATCAGCATTGCTATAGTGGTTATGAGGTTTATAAAGGCAACCCCATATTCTATGGGTTGGGCAATTTCTGTTTTGACTCAGGAGGAGATAATGACAAGAAGTGGAATGAAGGTATGATGGTCTTACTACATTTAGACAAGGGCAAGGTCTCATTTAATCTGATTCCCTACTTCCAATGTGGAATAAAAGCAGGCATAGAATTATTAGGAGAGGAAAGGCAGAAGGACTTTCTTGCCTCAATAAATAGATTAAATCAAATCATCAACAGTCCAAAAGTCCTGTCAGAAAAATATGATGAATACTTGAATAACCAGACGGTTAATCATATATTTGAACCATATACTAATCGCTACTTATTGGCATTATATAAAAGACATCTGTTGCCGTCTTTTGTTCCGAAAAGTAAAAAAACAGTATTGCTTGCCTATCTTCAATGCGAATCTCATGTTGTCAAGATTCTTAATGGATTAAAAAAGGAACAAATATGAGAATTGACTATCTTCTGAAACACGTTCTTGTTTTTCCACACTTGGTTTGCTACGCCTTTCTGGACGAGAGTGCTAAAGAGTTGATAGACTCCGATGTAGAGGAGATGAATCACCGGTGTAAAACAGAAAGGAATTTAGCATATTTTTTAGTCTTCTACCAATCTTATCGGAATCTTTTCTATTATAGAATTGGTCATGTGAAGGCACGCTGGTTAAGACTTCTACTTAAAGAATATCCATCGTTTACCATTTGTCCAGGGGTAGAATATATAGGTAAAAATGCTTTTGTGCTCAATCATCCGTATGGTACCATCATTAATGCAAGATATATTGGTGACCATTTTACCATTTGTCATTTGACAACTTTAGGGAATAAGATGCATGGCAGGAATGATCTGATTCCGACCATCGGCAATCATGTATCATTAGGAGCAAATGTAAACATTATAGGTGATATAACCATAGGGAATAACGTTATTGTAGGAGCAGGAAGTGTCATAGTGAAGGATGTTCCTGATAATTGTGTTGTTGCAGGGAATCCTGCCAATATTGTAAAACAATTATAACGTATGAATTAATGCTGCCACTCAGAGAATATATAAAGAAGCCCAGTATCCTGTTTTCTGCCTTATTAAGGGATTACGGCATCTGGATTCCAGATAAATGGTATCTGCAACTATTCTATTTATTTAATACTGGTAAACTGTTGAACTTGAAAAAGCCGCAATCTTTTTGTGAGAAGATACAGTGGTTGAAATTGTATGACCGCCGGCCGGAATATACGATGATGGTGGATAAATACGCCGTGAAAGATTATGTGGCAGGTATTATTGGTCAGGAACATATCATTCCTACACTTGGCGTATGGGACAGGCCGGAGGATATTGATTTTGATGCATTACCCCAACAGTTCGTACTTAAGACAACACATGGTGGAGGCAGTTGGGGGGTAATCATTTGCAAAGATAAGTCAGACTTTGACGTCAGCGTGGCTGTAGGGAAACTTCATGAAGCCATGAAGCAGGATATTTATGCGGGTGCACGGGAGTGGGCTTATAAAAACGTCAGACGCCGTATAATTGCAGAGAAATTTATTGGAAACAACGAAGAGGAGCTGATGGACTATAAATTTTTCTGTTTTAACGGTATCCCAAGATATTGTCAGGTTATTAGTGGAAGGGGGCATGACATGTCTATTGACTTCTATGACACAAATTGGACTCATCAGCCATTTCATGAACCTAAGAACTATCCCTTTTCAAGAAATAGAATCTGTCCGCCTGTAAGTTTACAGAAAATGTTGGATTTCTCCCAGTTATTGTCGGCAGGAATTCCTTTTATCCGTGTTGACTTTTATGAAATAGACGGTCATCCCTATCTTGGCGAATTGACCTTTTACCCTACAAGCGGAATTGGTGGCTTTGACCCGGAAGAATGGGATCATATTCTTGGAAACTATATCACATTATTAGAAGGTTAATCAGAAACAAATATGTCTTTCCTACGAAATAATGCCTGTTATATCTTTATTGCCATGTGGATGATGTATTATCTACAAGAACTGCTGATGATTACAGGAATCATTGCCCAGTCCATACTTGTATTGTTAATGCTGATGTCTTTCTATGCATTCTTTCAAGTGAATATTCATTATAGAATAGGCCCTTATTTTAAGTGGTTGAACGGTCTGTTATTAGTTATTACCCTATACGGTCTCATCCTTTTTTTTAGTGGTTTTGCACTATATCCTGATGAATTTAATTTAAACACGTCATTAGAGTTTGGTTATTTGCAAAGAATTTATACGTCAGTACTACCAATCTATGCCTTTTATTTCTTCACTTTACAAGGGGACTTTAATGAGAAGAATATGAAGTTTTTATTCATGGCATTTCTGCTATTTTCCATCATAATGTATAATCAGAATTTTTTTCTTGTTTCAGGGGAGATAGAGAAAGAGGAAATAACCAACAATATGGGATATGTATTTGTGCCGTTAATACCGATGTTAGGCCTATTTAAAATGAAAGATTTATGGA
>Ga0265299_10003064_pt1 | contig 16566 bp, 13 predicted proteins | sample AusTroGonzalo_MG_4_FD_193485 | JGI IMG/M metagenome (GOLD analysis project Ga0265299, IMG submission 193485) | Bovine rumen microbial communities from tropical cattle in Woodstock, Queensland, Australia - Gonzalo_02 | ecosystem: Host-associated > Mammals > Digestive system > Stomach > Rumen ... | reverse complement strand
CCATGATTTCCTGGCCTTCCTTCAGAATCTCGTCGATGGAGATTTCCTTGGACGGACCGTCCTCGTCATCGTCGTCGCCGTATTCGCGGCGCAATAGTTCGCTACGGTCCATGGCATCGTCCTGGTGCAAGAACCCGGCCTTCTCCATGCCGATGTCGATAAACGCGGCCTTGAGTGCGGGGAGCACCTTCTGCACCACGCCCTTGTAGATGTTTCCGAGCACGCGGGTCGAGGAAACGCTTTCCACCACGAGTTCGGCAAGCTCGCCGTCTTCCATGATGGCGATACGCTTTTCGTAGGGAGTCTTGCTGATGAGGATTTCGCGCTTCACCTTGTTGCGGCCGCGCATGTTTCCGCGCTTGGGGCGCGAAGGCTTGGCAGGCGCATCCGATTCCACGAAGTCGTAGAGCTCGGTAATGTCTTCTTTCTGCTCGTTGAACATCCAGAACTGGTTCACGTGGGCGCGGTCGTCTTCCACAAGCTCGACCTTCATGTCGTGCTTGTACTCCAGGTAGTGCAGCATGCGGGCGCGGTCACGCACCAGCACCTCGACCATCGGGGAACTGAGCACGAGCGTCACCTGCTTGAGGCCACCCTTCGCATGGGCGCGCGCCATCCAGCGGTCGATAGTCCCGAGCGCCGACTCGAGAGTAGCAATACGGCCACCGCCACGGCACACCGGGCAGAACTTGCTCTTGTAAGAATCTTCGCGCACGCGTTCGCGCCTAATTTCCATGAGCCCGAACTGCGTAATGGGGGACGGCTTCACAATCGCCTTGTCACGGCGCGCGGCCTTCTGGAATTCCTGGAAGATGATTTCGCGGTCGTTGTCGGTCTCCATGTCGATGAAGTCCACAATGACAAAGCCGTCCACATCCCTGAGTCGAAGCTGCTTCGCGATTTCGCGGCAGGCGTCGATGTTTGTCTCGAGGATAATCTTGCCCTGGTCCTTGCCGTGCACCTTGGGGCCCGTGTTCACGTCGATGGACATGAGCGCGTCGGTCTGCTCGATTACGAGGTTGCCCCCGCGCGGGAGCGGTACCTGGCGCTGCAGGGAGCGGGCGTAGTCGTTCTCTATCTTGAAGTACTCGAACAAGCTCTCGCTAGAGCTCCAGAGCTTGACCTTGTCGAGCATCTCGGGAGCGGCGCTGCGCAGGTAGTCGCGGAGCGAGAAGTACTCGTCGCGGTTGTCCACGTACACGTAGTCGGTATTCTCGTTGAAGTATTCGCCGATGGCACGGCCCGCGGAATTGGACTGCTCGTACACGCAGGCACCGACAGAGGCGCTCGCGTAATTTTCCTTGGTGCGGTTCCAGAGGGCCTCGAGTTCCTGCATCTGCTGCTGGAGCGCCTCCTCGGTAGATTCCATGCCCGAGGTACGCACGATGTAGCCCACGTCGCTCGCCTTGAGGCGGTTGATCATGCCCTTGACCTCGCGGCGGCGGGCAATGTCGCGCTCGCGCTTGGAAACGCCGATAAAGTTCGTGCCCGGCATGCAAACCAGCAGACTGCCCGCAAAGGTCACGCGCATGGTGAGCCCGGCACCCTTGCCGCCCGCAGGTTCCTTGTCCACCTGCACCATAATCTCGTCGCCCTCGTGGAGCACGTCGGCTATGGCGGACTGCCCATAGGCATCCGTATCGTCGTCATCGAACTTGCGTTCGAGCGAGGCCTTCGCATCGATGATATCTTCTTGCCGCAAGACGCCGTCCGTACCGAGCCCTATGTCCACATAGGCAAGCCCGGCTGCAGGAACGACCTTCTTTACGACACCCTTATAAATATTCCCCTGGACCTGACTTGCCGAACTCCCCTCGACCACGAGTTCCGCCAGTTCGCCATCTTCCATGATGGCATAGCGCGTTTCGTAGGGAGTCTTACTAATCAAAATTCCACGTTTGCACTTATACGTCATTAACAATCCTAAAAGTATGGTAAAACTTTCTAGAAAAACGCCCAAAACAGTGTCCCACACCATGGAACACCGTTCAAAGCGATATAAATATATAAAAAAGTAAGTTTTTTTAGATGAGGGTTTGAGATTGCCGCGCCCCTGCGGGGCTCGCAACGACAAGCAAGGTGCCGCTACTTGGTGATGAAGTAGTCTTCGGGATTCACGGGCACGCCGTCCACGCGAATCTCGTAATGCAGTCCCACGCCGGATTCGCGCCCGCTCTCGTTCACGGTCGCAATCGGGTCGCCGCGACGCACCACGTCGCCCTCGCGCACCAGCGCATGCCCCAGGTGCGCATAGAAGCTGCGCACCCTCGGCAAGTGGTTTATCTTGACCGAAAGCCCGAAACCGCGGTGCGAGCGCACCTCCATCACCACTCCTGCACCCGTAGCGTACACCGTATCGCCCACGTCGGCAACAAAGTCAATGCCCCTGTGCGGCAGGTCTATCTCGGTAAACGGGTCGCGAATCATCTCGAAGCGGTTCCTCACCGCGTGCCCGTTCCTTAGCGGGTGAATCACGGGGAGCGAGGCGGCAAGCGCCGAATCGCGCTCGATGCTCGAAAGGAGCTTCTTGAAACTGCCCTCTATTTCGCGCAAGCTCTTGCGGGAGGAGAACGGCACGGATTCCTCGCCAAAGGCATCGTCCAACGCAAACCCGAGCCCGCTCAGCTTCATGGTACTATCGCGCAAGAGTTTCGTCTCTTCCGCCTTGAGGATAGACTCGTCCACCGTCTCGCGGATTCCCTTGATCTCGTTCTTGATAACCTTGTTCTGGCGGTACACCGAGGTAATATCGTCGGTTGTTAAGTTGTCTATAATCTGCGTGGGCGAGAACAGCACGAACCCGACTACCGCGAGCAGTATGGCCACCGGCACCAGCAGAATGCGCCAGAAAGACAACCGGAAATTCTTGTTGCCGGAAGTCCTCTCGGTAAATACATGTACTTCGAGCTTGCGCACGGGCTAGCGGTCTCCCCCGCCAATCTTTGCCTCGAGGTCCTCGATGCGCCTCTTGGTTTCCTCGATATCGCCCAGGAGTTCCACTACAGACGGGTCGTCCTTGATGGTGTTGAGCAGGTCGCCCTGGACCGCCCTGTAGAGCTTTTGCCCCAGCGCCTGGAACTTGGTTTTGAGCTTGCTTTCTTCCGTTGCCAGTTCAACCCTGGTAAGTGCGGTGCCGGCAACCCCCAGCGCCTTGTTTTTTATCTTGTTTAGAGCCTTTCCGTTCATAAACCTTGCCTCGTTCGGTCGTAAAAAATAGTAGTTTTTCTGTGTAAAAATCAATGGAGACAAAACATGAGCCGAAGCGAACGCAGACGCGCAAAACAGAATGCTAAAAATTTCGTGCCAAAGAAAAAAAATGCACTGAACAAGTGGGTTATTGTGGCTTTGGCGGTCATCGCAGTCGTATTCTTTGTGGGTACGATGCTTATTCAGAGAGGTGCCTAAACTATGAAGTTCGTGATAGACAAGAACTCTTTCCTGGATGTACTGCAGGCAGCCATCAACGCCGTGCCCAACAAGTCCACCATCCAAATCCTGAACAACTTTGCGCTGCGCCTGGAAGGCAACTTCCTCGAAGTGAGCGCCACCGACTTGAACCTCGGTATCAGGGTCAAGGTCGAGGTGCAGGGTGAACGCGACGGTTCCGTGGTCATCAACGCACGCAAGCTGCTCGACCTCGTGAAGAGCCTCGTGGACCCGAGCATCACGAATGTCACATTCGACGTGCAAGACTTCCTCGCCACCATCCAGTGGAGCGCAAAGGGTAAGGCATCTATCAGCGGTATCGACGCCAGCGACTTCCCTCCGTTCCCCGAAGTCTCCGAAGGCGAATCCCTCAACTTTGCTGCAAGCGAACTCGCATTCCTCGCCGAAAAGACGACTTTCGCCTGCTCTACCGACACTATCCGCCTCAACCTGAACGGCGTGTACCTGGAAGCGAAGGACGGCGTGATTTCCATGATTGCGACCGACGGTCACCGTCTGGGCCGTGCCTCCATTGAACAGGAAGGTGCAAACCTCACGAACGGCGCCATCATTCCGAAGAAGGCCCTCCAGCTTATCCTCCACATGGTGAAGCCCGATGCAACCGTCGAGGTCCGTACGTCTGCAACGCACATCCTCTTCAACACCGGTTCCACCCAGGTGATCTCGAAGCTCTTCGAAGGACCGTACCCCAACTACCGTGCGGTGATTCCGCAGAACTTCGAACGTACCATCCAGATGAACACGGTCGAATTCCAGAACAAGATGCGCAGCGTGATTGCCATGGCCAACGTCCGTACCCACAAGGTGCGCCTGCAGATCGATGGCAACAATATGGAACTCAGCGCAAGTGACCCGGATGTGGGCGGCGATTCCCGCGAAGCGATTGCCGTGACGCACAACGGCGAAGGCAACTTCAGCATCGGGTTCGATGGCCGCTACCTCTCCGAAATCTTCAGCATGTGCAAGAGCGAAGAGACCATCATGAAGATGAACAACCCGATTGGCGCCTGCATCATTGAACCGGTGGGCGACAACCTCGGCTTCAGCTTCCTCCTGATGCCGACGCACCTGAACGACGACTAATTCGCAGTCGTTACAAACAAATTAAAAGACTCCGCCCAGCGGGGTCTTTTTTTGTTTTTATTTCAAAAAACGAAGATTTCCCTACAATTTGTCCGTAAATTATTGCACTCCGTCGGCATCATACGCCAAACCTATTGACCGCCCCCTACGCACATTCTTATTTTATACACATGAAAATTCGACAAACAATAGCATTCGCGTTACTTATGGCATGTGCCCTTGTCTCTACGGGGTGCGTTACCACGAACTTGCATAGGTTCTGCATGACCGCTTCCGAGGCCCCCGAAGTCCACGGCGCAAACACGAACCTGAAACCGAAATCCAACAACTGGCGATTTACCGGCAAGGTCAATTACAATTACGAAAAGAAAGTGGATATCTCCGAAAATTTTCACTGGAACAAGACCCTCGACGAACTCTTCGATGGCGAAAAAATCGAATCCAGCGATGCCGCCTACAAGATGGGCGGACTCGACTTTACCGGTAAAATTGATTACCTGTACAAGTCGAATTACTTTGTGTTCGGCCTAGGCGCAGGTTACAAGGACGGGCTCTTCAACCATGTTACGTTCGGGTGGAGTTTCTCGCACATCGAGTTCGGTGTATTCACCGGCATTTACTACCAATACAGCGACTTGCAATATTATGGCGAAGTCGTCACTAGCGACTGCGAAGACGAGGGCGACTGCCAAAAAATCAGCGATCACAATAGCGAGCTCAATACCAGTGTATTTGGAGGCGCGTACGCCGGTATCTACCTCGACAAGTTGTTTTTCAACTACAGCGTCAGTACCTATACGCCCAATCCCCAAATCAGTGGCAAGGGCCTAAACATTCCCTCTATCACAAGCCACTACTTCACCGTAGGCTACAGGTTCAACGACTGGCTGGAAATTACCGCAGGGGGAATATTCACCGACATTGACGACGCGGGAACCAACGGCGGTTATACCGGCGGCGTAAGCTTCTATCTATAGCACCGCACGGAACGGAAGTCGCCTTTGGGGAAGGCGTTCATGCTGGCGGCCTTGCTGCTGAAATCAAGATACAGGTAGTACGCGAAATCATCCGGCGCGGCGGTCGCGCTCCAGAAGTAGGCGTAGCCGCCGATGCCGTCGTACTTGCCGCCTTCCGTTCCGCCGTCATCGTTCTTCGTAACTGCGCCGCGGAAACCTGCGGGTAGCGCATTGAAGCCGAGCGCGTCGGTGCCGTTCCCCTTCTTGAACCAGCCGCCTGTAGACTTGAGTGATTCGCCCGCCTGAGCCGCACCACCAGCAGTTTCCACAAGGTTCGCAAAGTCCGCACTGTCAGGCAGCCGCCAGCCTTCGGGGCAAGCGGTGCGCGCCTCGTCCCAGGTGTAGAGACGCCCGTACCTATCGCAGTTGCGGCTGTCGCCATCCGGGCACACGCTCCCGCCGGTTTCAAAGTTCAGATTCTCCGCAAACCAAATCTGTTCGCCGATTTTCACGATATCGTAGGACTTGCCGTCGCGCGGGTCGGTGAACGATTCGGAGCAGGCGCAGAACAGCGCCGATAAAAGAATAATTGAAAGCAGAGCGGAGCGCATAACAAGTCAAAAGTAACAAAAGATTTAAAATACACAGGAACGCTGGCGACCCTGTTTCCTGCGCGAACCAGAAAAAACGATTTTATGGCGTATAAAGTGAGCTACAGGTTGTATATTTATCCTGAAAACAATTAACCACATCAAACCGACCAAAAAGGGTATTCCCTATGCTGATGGAAAAGATTGCATCCCCTGCAGACGTGAAGAAGATGGACATGGAAAGTCTCAGGGCCCTTGCGGGCGAAATCCGCACGGCACTCCTGAACAAGATTTCCAAATGCGGTGGGCATCTTGCGCCAAATCTCGGGTTCGTGGAACCTACCATCGCACTACACTACGTCTTTGAATCACCCAGGGACAAGATCGTCTACGACGTTTCGCACCAGAGCTACACGCACAAGATTCTCACGGGCCGCGCCGATGCGTTCCTGGACCCGGACAAGTACTGGAACGTTACGGGCTACACCGAACCCTGCGAGAGCGAGCATGACCAATTCATGATTGGCCACACTTCGACTTCGGTGAGCCTTGCGCTCGGGCTTGCGACTGCGCGCGACATCAAGGGCGAAAAGGGCAATGTAATCGCCGTCATCGGTGACGGCTCGCTCAGCGGTGGCGAAGCGTTCGAAGGCCTGGACAACGCGGGCGAATATGCAACGAACTTCATCGTGGTGGTGAACGACAACGAGATGTCCATCGCCGAGAACCATGGCGGGCTCTACGCCAGCCTTGCGGAACTGCGTGCCACGCAGGGCAAGAGCGCGAACAACTATTTCAAGACGCTCGGGTTCGACTACATGTACGTGGAGCAGGGCAACGACATCGAATCGCTCATTGCGGCTTTCAAGCAGGTGAAGGATACTACCAAGCCCGTGGTGGTGCACATCCACACGCTCAAGGGCAAGGGCTACAGCTTTGCAGAAAACGCGAAGGAAGGTTTCCATTGGGCGGCACCGTTCGACATTCCCACAGGTGTCGTAAACTGGGGCAACGGGGAATCTTACGGCGGCATTCTCGGTGACTATCTGATGAAGAAAATCAAGGCCGACCCGAAGGTAGTCGTGATCCACTCCGCCGTACCCGCAGGCATCGGGTTCTTTGCTGACCGGCGCAAGGAAGCGGGCAAGCAGTTTATTGACGTAGGCATTGCCGAAGAACACGCGGTGGCGCTTGCTTCGGGACTTGCGAAGGGCGGCGCCAAACCCGTGTACAGCACGCACGGAACGTTTATCCAGCGCACGTATGACCAGCTTTCGCAGGACCTTTGCGCGAACAACAATCCGGCTACATTGTTGATCACCATGTCGGGTGCCGATGGCATGAACGATACCACGCACCTCTGCATTTTCGATATCCCGATGATGAGCAACATTCCGAACCTGGTGTACCTCTGCCCCACCTGCGTGGAAGAGGCAATCGCCATGATGGATTACGCAATCGACCAGACGGAACACCCGATGGCGATTCGCATTCCGAACGGAGTTGCTCACAGGAATGTCGCGTTCGACAAGGATTACTCCAAGCTGAACACATTCAAGATTGACAAGCGCGGGAACAAGGTGGCATTAATCGGCCTTGGAAGCTACTACGCCCTCGCCGAAGAAGCCGCGGCGGAACTTGCAAAGTCGGGAATCGATGCAACGGTTATCAACCCACGCTTTGCCACGGGCATCGATGGTGAAGTATTGGATGATCTATGCGCGGACCACCAGGTAGTCGTTACACTGGAAAACGGCGTAGTGGACGGAGGCTTTGGCGAAAAGGTTGCGCGGTACTACGGCACATGCGACATGAAGGTGCTCGTGAAGGGACTCAAGAAAGAATTCTACGACAAGGTGCCCTACGGCGAACTCATGGAGCGCAACCGCCTCACACCCGCGCAGATTGCAGAAGACGTGCTAGCCGCGCTGAAATAACAAGGCAATTCTGTTATCATAAGCACACAGGCGCTTCAAAATCAGGTGAATTAAATCACTTTCGCCCCTTGCGATAAAAAAAACATGTCCCGGCATGGTTTATAGGGCATATATTACTCTATAGAAAATCTATCCAAGGAGTGCAATAATGAAAAAAATCTTTCTCGCAGCCGTTATTGGCGCAAGCTTCCTCTTCACCGCATGTGGCGACGATTCCTCTTCATCCCCCAATACGGATACCCAAGACGTAGAAAAGAAGGACGGCGACACCCCATCCAAAGATAACGGCACTGTTATTCCGGAACCGAACGGGACATCGCATCAAGGCTGCTGGTACACATCCGATGCCACTTCCGTGACCGAATACGAAGTGACTGCCGTCGGGGTGATTACTAGGATATGGACCATCGAAGACGGAAAGGTCATGAAGAGCACGGACTACAACGACGGCACTGAGCCGATGGTTGATGAAGATTCCAGCATGAGTTCACTGGAAGAAGTCATAGCAGACGAAAAGATCATCTGCAAAAAGATGTAATCGAAGTCCGGCCGAAAGGCCGGCTTTTTTTAATTTTCGGGAATTTAGATTTTAGATTCAAAAGAATATATATTACCGGTATGGCAATCATGCAGCACATTCCCCGACATGCGCTCTCCGCACTCTTGTGCGGAGCGTTCTCGATTGTTGCCGGGCCACTTGCCGGTACCGCCCATGCCGCAGGAATCGCGGGAGTGTTCGATGCGGGATGGTCGACCGCCTACTACCCGCAGGATTCCATCACGCACATGCACCAGCGGCTACACGCGCTCGGGATGGACGAAGTCGTATTGCAATATGCCGCGGTCGAGGCGACACACCTGTACTACCCCTCGGAACTAGACTTCTTGCAGAATACGCAGTACAGGAACAATGAACTTTTCCCGAAAAGCATCGAGGCCGCAAAAACTGTCGGCACAAAAATCTGGCTCGGGCTCTACTACAATGGCGAAAACTGGTACACGCCACCGACCGCCGGGCAGCTCGATACCTTGGCCGCAAGAAACCTAAAGGTGCTTGAAGAAGTCTATGCGCTGTACGGGAACGAATCCGTCGTTGAAGGCGTGTATATCCCGCAAGAAATTGCGCGCTACTACTGGGACGGCCTACGCAATGACGCGACGCCAGAAATGCTCACGGAGCATTTTTTGAAGCCGGTTACCGAAGCCGCACAGGCGAAGGGCTGGAAAGTGATGGCGGCGCCGTTCTATAACCAAAATTTGGAAAAACCCGAGAAACTGCAGGCGTTTTTTGAACAGCTTTTCGCTGCAGGATTCAAGCCCGACATTATCGCCGTGCAGGATGGCGTAGGCGCAAGCGATGCGGGCAGGCATCACGCCGAAACATCGAACGTCGCGCAGTACGAACGCGCGGTGGCGCAGGCCTGCAAGCAATACGGGATTGATTTCTGGGTCGACATGGAACTGTTCCGCACCGACGACTCGCACGCGCTTGCCGACAGCGCAAGAATCTCCGCGCAGCTTGATTCTGCATACGCCGCAGGCGCCGCGAAGGTCATCGGCTACGATCTCGCAGTGCTCGGGAACGCGGGCCTCGACTCGCTCGAAAAATGGAAACTGGAATCAAGCGTGGAGCCGCCAACCCGCATCCACGAAACCCGCCGGGCGCCTAATGCCCGCGGCGAAAGGCAACAAAAACGGGAACTGTTCCTGAATGAACAATTCCCGAATACCCGTTTCTCGGGCAATAATCCGCAATATTACAAGGCGAACGGCGCGAAAGTTAAGCAGAATTAACGCCTGCTGGGCTACAAAAAAACTTATATTAACAACATGAAGAAGAATCTAGTGGGTTTAGGAATCGCCCTCACCATGGGCTTGGCTACGAATATCTATGCGGAAAGGTGTCCTGATGCATGGGCCACAGGGGACCAGAACTACGCCTCGGGCACAATAGACAGTACGAACTACAGTTACGAAGTCTGGGTCAATGGCTATGCCGCGTCTTTGGAGTGCTACGACAATGGCGGCTACCAAGTTTACTCCAAAGTCACAGACGAAGCTATCGTGCGTTTTGGGCCCAAGTTCGACGAGCCCAAAACATTCGACCAGCACGGCAATTTTGCTGCGGACTACAAATTTGGAAAGGGTACCGGATACGGCACCCCCTTTTATCTAGTCGGCATCCAGGGCAATACCACCGAACCGAAAACTGAATTCTATATCATAGACTACTGGATAATCAAAGATACAGCCGACACATCAGCTTTCGGAACCAGGCTGGACGAATTCACCGTCGATGGCGACACCTACGACATCTGGCAGAACACCGCCAACAATTACTTGGGCGTCCAGGGCAACACCTCGTTCAAGCAGTATTTCAGCATTCGACGCACCAAGCGCGATAGCGGCCACATCGACATTACCGCACACTTCAAGAAATGGGACGAACTTGGCCTTAAAACCGGCAAGATAACCGATGTCATGGCGCTTGTGGAAAGTAGCAAAGGGAAAAACGAAATCAGCGCGCTCCAAATTGGCTACTTCAACATCACCGAAACGGCAGACACCACTAGCGCAATAGCGGACACATCTGGCACATCGGCAGATAGCAGCGGTGAAACCACGGCGATTTCAAGGCGTGCAAGCCTGCCACTCCTAAAGGGCGATGCACGCGTGTTCGACATGCAAGGCCGCTACCTCGGCACAAGCGAACAGAAAATCAGTCCCGCCATCAGGACCGTAAAGAAACGATAAATTAGTCTTTAAAAAAGTCAATAAAAAAAGCGGGCACGGAATTTCCGTACCCGCTTGGTAATTTATAACTCAGTTCTCTCCGCGGCTCATCTCCATCTGTTCACGGTCGAGTGTCTGGGTCAAGTATTCCTTGAAGTCCCGGTCAATCTTCACCCCGTCGAAATCCTCCACGTTGTCCGAGAAGACGTCGATAAGCGAGAGATTGTCGATCCATCCTTGAATGCTGTACTCGTTGAAGCTGATGCTCTTGTCGCCAGCGGGCTTTGCCACCTGTTCGACTTTCGACTTGTCAACCCAACCCTGACCGCAACTCGCGCGCACGAGGACATCCATATCTGCCTCCTTGATCACGGTGAGTTCGTCGTAGAATCCTGCTGTGCATACTATGGCGCTCCCGCCCCGCTCGAAGGCAAGATCTATGTCGCCCTTTTTGGACTTGACTGTCCTTGCGGCAAAAGAAGTTGTTACGAGAAGAGCGAAGGCGATAAACAGAACAACGTTTACGCGTTTCATGATAGGCCTCCTTATTACTGGGATAGACATCCACCCCACTACGTAAAGTACAAAGTTGCTTGTTTGTAAACCAGCGTTTACATAGTCCAGAACGGAATAGAAAACCGACCCTCCGGCCAAAGTGTAGACTTTTTATTAAAACAAAATAAACAAAATAGAATAGAATTTCAAGTTTTTACTGCATAAATGTAGACTTTTATTTTTAAAAACTTGTTGACTTTCGCTCTAAAATTATTTATATTCATCACATAGACCTCTAAAACGGAGCCGTTTATGTTTTTTGGTATGGGATTAAACGACCGCGACGTGGCGTATGCCGCACTGCTTTTGGCGCTGGGATTTTCTGGCGCGTGCGCTGCGGATTGGTACGCGAAAGACAACTTGCAGCCGGGTCACGACCCGAGCATGACGCGGTTCGAGGACGGCTACGCCCTCATGAGCACGAACAACAACCTGCAGCTGTGGACTTCCGAAGACGCCTATACCTGGAAAGACCACAAGTCCACGGTGAGCGCTATTCCGCAATGGGCATACACCTACGCGCCTAAAACCGAGGGCATCTGGGCTCCGGACATTTTCTACATGAACGGCGAATACCGCGTCTATTATTGCGTGTCTGAATTTGGCAAGCGCAACTCGGCGATTGGTTACCAGTCGACCACTTCGATTATGCCGGGCACCAATGGCTATGGCTGGAAGGACCATGGTCACGTTATCCATACCAAGGACGGGACGGACAAGTACAATGCGATTGATGCCGACGTAGTGCGCGATACCGAGGGGAACTACTGGATGGCATTTGGGTCGTTCGGGCTCGGCATACAGTTGATCAAGCTCGACGCGACTACGGGCTACCAGGCAAGCGATGACAAGACCATCTACAACATCGCACGCCGCACGAGTACGGCAAGCGGGGGCGCGGAAGAGGGACCGAGCCTTATCGAGCACAACGGGCAGTACTTCTTGTTTACGGCCTGGGACAAGTGCTGCCAGCAGGGAGCGAACATAGAGCAGACCACGTACAAGACGGCATACGGGCGTGCAGACAAAGTAACTGGACCATATGTGGACCGCGCAGGCTACAACATGGCGACAGGCGGCGGCACGATTTTGCTGGAACGTTACGGGCGCTATGTGGGCCCGGGCGGTGGCGAGGCTTTCCAGGACTTGAACCGCGTGCGCTTTGTGCACCACTACTACGATTTGAATGGCGACAAGTACAATCACATTCACATCCGCGATGTCGTGTTTACCGAGGATAACTGGGCTGAGATGGGACAGCCCTTCCTCGGGCGTTACTTGAGCGCCGAGGTGGAGCATGGCGTGTTGACCCGCGCTGTTTCGGGCGACCTCGCGATTACCCGCAGCACTACTGCGTCTAACGGCGAATACCTCGCGTACGTGAATACCGAAGGTTCCAAGATCCACCTGCCGATGAACATTATGCAGGCGGGTGATTACCTGCTACGCTACCGCTATGCAAATGGAGGCGATGCCGCCGCGACCCACAAGGTAACCATCAATGGCAAGTCGCAGACGGTGACGCTCCCGCCCACGGGTTCCTGGGGCACGTTCCCCGAGAAATCCGTGGTGACGGTACCCGCCACTCTCAAGCGCGGCGGCAACTTCATCGACATCGAACCCTCGCCCAACGGCAACTTTGCGGAACTCGACCGCATCGACTTCTTGCGCGTAATCCGTGATACCCTTCCGGCGAACGGCTTTGACAACGGCATTCGCGTGCGCCTCACGAAGGATGACGAGTTCGCCATCAAGGACGGCGGCTATGCTATTTACGAGAACGTGGTGACGGATTCCATCAAGTCGCAAGAAGTGTCTATCGAGGTGGAGCGCTTGACGGGCGGCAAGCTGAGCATTCGCGACGGCAAGAAGGACGGCACGGTGCTTTCGGAATGCGAACTGGCGGCGATCAACGCGAATTCGTTGGATAACGGCTGGACGCAAATTTTTTGCTCGAGTCTCAAGGGCCTCGGCGGCGTGAAGGACTTCTACCTGACGGCTTCGGGCGTGTCGGGTGAAGTTATACTCAAGAACATCGTGTTCGCAAGTGCGCCTGGGGGAATTGAATGCACTGAGGAACCGTGCGGAGAGCCGGAGTCCAGTTCAAGCGAGGTTGCGCCGGGTAGTTCCAGTAGCGGAACGGATGCGATTTTGCAGCGCGCCCACCGCCACAATTTGCAGCAGCGTGACCGCAAGGGCTACCGCGACCTCAAGGGCCGCAGCTTCGACAAACAGATTCGTTACAGGGTGATGTTCTAAAGACGTTTACGTCATTGCGAGGAGCTATGCGACGAAGCAATCCGTTTTTCAGTGTCATCCTGAGCGAAGCCGTTAGGCGGAGTCGAAGGATCTCTCTGCGGTTAACGTACGCCACCTTGCTTTTTGCAGTCGCGGCCTTCGCCGCGAACCCGCTCACCACGGCTTTCTATTCCGCCGATGCGGCAGCCCTCGTGCACAACGACAGCCTGTTCATCTTTGCGGGTCACGACGAACAGGGCCCGCAGGGCAATAACAACAAGGCGTTCATCATGAACGACTGGCACGTGCTCGTGACCGACGACATGGAAAACTACCACGATTACGGCGCCGTGCTGAGCGTGAAGACCTTCAAGTGGGCAAATGCGAGCGCCTTTGCGGGCCACTGCGAATACCGTAACGGAAAGTTCTACTGGTACGTGGCGGTGCATCACGGGAGCATCAAGCAAGATGAAGGTTTTGCTATCGGCGTTGCCGTGGCTGACCATCCCTCGGGCCCGTGGGTAGATGCTATTGGGCAGGCGCTCATTACCGACAACACGCCGAACGACGTGGCGCTCAATATCGACCCCGCGATTTTCTACGACGGCGATGACATCTGGATGTATTGGGGCTCGTGGAATGCGGGCCGCCGCGTGAAGCTCAAGGAGAACATGATCGAACTCGCGAGCACACCCGAAGACATCAAGATCAAGGATTTCTTCGAGGCTCCCTGGATGCACAAGTACCGCGGGAACTACTACTTCAGTTATGCTTCGGGTTACCCTTCCACCACGAACTACTCGATGGCGACGAGCCTGAACGGGCCCTGGACGCAGATGGGCGTGCTGAACGACAAGCTCGACAATTCCGAGACGAACCACCAGGCGATTTTCAAGTATCTCGGGCACTGGTACTTCATGTACCACGGCGCGAATTCTCCGGGCGGCTGGACTTACCGCCGTTCCGTGAATATCGATTACCTGTATTATAACGAAGATGCGATTATCCAGAAAATCAAGCGCACCTCTACGGGTGTAGACAAAGTAAATAATGCGCTCGTGGAGAACGGCGGCTACCGCATGACGGTTTCACACAGTAACTTGACGCTTGAAGACGAGAATGGAATCGTGGTGCAGCGCCCGCTGGTAGAAGATTCCGCGGATGCACGCTCCAAATCGCAGTTGTGGGTGCTCACGCAAAGCGAAAAGCGCCGCCATTATACGCTGCGGAACTTCGGTACGGGTCGCTATTACTGCCCGCCGACAAAACTTCTTGACACCGTGAAAACCTCGGCGACGCCTTGCGAAATCCGCATCGAGAATGCGTCTGTCAACAAGGGCTATTACCTTTACGGCGATTACGACAGCGACTTCGTGGGCGACGTGCTGAATATCTCGAAGGATTCCGGCATGCCCGTGATTACGTGGGTGCGCACCGGTACGGACAACCAGAAATTCAAACTGGAAAAAGCCGTGCTGCCGGATACCGCGACAGTGATGTCTAGCTCTAGTTCTAGCGAGATTGCGCCGGAAAGTTCTAGCAGCGGGACGGATGCGATTTTGCAGCGCGCCCATCGCCATGACTTGCAACAACTCGACCGCAAGGGTTATCGCGACCTGAAGGGCCGCCGGTATGACAAGCAGATCCGCTACAGGGTGATGTTCTAGGTTCGTTGGAATTTATTTGCTTGCATAGCGATATTTTTTAGTGTATCTTTAAATCGGTGGTGTGTGGAAGCGAGGTCTTATGAAGAGATTCAACGCCGTATTCACGCTTTCTGCTGCCCTCTGTGTGCAGGTATCTTTTGCTGCCGACTGGTACGCGAAGGAAACCCGCTGGGCGGGGCATGACCCGGACATCATCCGTTACGAAGACGGTTACGCGCTCGCGACTACGGACAACCACATGCTCATGCAGTTTTCCGAGGACGCGCTGAACTGGAAAAACGGCGAGCCCGCGATGCCCGAGTTCTCACGGTGGCTTTACACATACGCCCCCAACATGATCGACATCTGGGCGCCCGATATCCATTACATCGGCGGCGAGTACCGCATGTACTATTGCGGTTCCGAGATGGGCATACGCTCGTCGGGAATGGGCTTCATGTCGAGCAAGGAAATTGACCCGACAAAACCCGGCTACGGCTGGACGGACCAGGGTGAAGTGATTCATACGGTCAAGAGCGATTCCTACAACGCAATCGATGCCGCCGTCCTCAAGGACTTGGATGGAAAAGTCTGGATGGCGTTCGGCTCGTGGGGTACGGGCATCCATATTCTGGAACTTGACGAATCTACAGGCAAGGTGAAAGAGGGCGCGAAGATGAAGAACATCGCGAACCGCGGTGGCGCCGGCGTCGAGGGGGCAAGCCTTATCGAACACAACGGCAAATACTTCTTGTTTACCGCATGGGACAACTGCTGCAAGAAGGGTGCCGACCTCGAGAACAATTCTTACAAGACAACAGTCGGGCGCTCCAACCGCATTGACGGCGGGTACGTAGACCGCAGCGGCAAGGCATTGCTCGACGGCGGTGGAACGATTTTGCTGAGCCGTTATGGCCGTTACTACGGGCCCGCAGGTGGCGAGGCGTTTGAAGACATCAACCGCCAGCGTTTTGTGAACCATTACTACGACAAGAACGACGGTGGCAATTCCTACATACAGGTGCGCGACATCGTGTGGACCGAAGACAACTGGCCGGAACTCGGGCAGCCCTTCCTCGGGCGTTACCTGAGCGCCGAAGCAGAACACGGCATCCTCACGCACGTGGATATCTCCAGCAGTTCCAAGGCATCGAACGGAGAGTTCTGCGCCTACATCAATTACGACGACAGCAAGATTCGCCTGCCGATGATTATACCGCAGGAAGGTGACTACCTGATACGCTACCGCTACGATAACGACTGGACCGAAGACGGCGCGAACGGCAGTTCGCATTTTGTGGACATCAACGGAAAGACACGCGAAGTGGAACTCCCGCTGACAGGCGCGTGGAGTGAATTCCCCGAAAAGTCCGTCGTGTAT
>Ga0265299_10003062_pt1 | contig 16570 bp, 13 predicted proteins | sample AusTroGonzalo_MG_4_FD_193485 | JGI IMG/M metagenome (GOLD analysis project Ga0265299, IMG submission 193485) | Bovine rumen microbial communities from tropical cattle in Woodstock, Queensland, Australia - Gonzalo_02 | ecosystem: Host-associated > Mammals > Digestive system > Stomach > Rumen ... | reverse complement strand
GTTGGCAAACTATGGTGTGCGCGTTCAGGGCAAAATGTTCGACACGATGATAGCGCACTACATCCTGAAACCTGAGATGCATCACAATATGGACTTCTTAGCGGAGGTTTATCTTAATTATCAGACGATTCACATCGACGAACTGATAGGCCCGAAGGGTAAAGGGCAGAAGACAATGCGCGATGTGTCGCCCGAGGTGGTTTGCGACTATGCTGCGGAGGATGCTGACGTCACTTTGCGTCTGAAAGGAAAACTTGAGGCGGAACTACGCTCTGAAAAGCTCTACGATTTGTTTGCTGGGGTGGAGATGCCGCTCGTTTCGGTGCTTGCTCAGATGGAGCAGAACGGAGTCAGCATTGATGTAGACTCATTGGCAGAGACTTCTAAGGAGTTTACAACAAAAATGGGTGAAATAGAGCGTGAAGTGTATCAACTTGCTGGTATGGAGTTCAATATTTCGTCGCCGAAACAGGTTGGCGAAGTGCTTTTCGACAAATTACGAATCGTTGAGAAGGCAAAGAAGACGAAAACCGGCCAATATGTGACATCGGAGGAGGTGCTTCTGTCGCTCAAAGGCAAACATGTGATTGTGGAGAAGATACTTGACTATCGTGGCTACAAGAAACTGCTGTCGACCTACATCGACTCGTTGCCGCAGCTCATCAATCCACAGACTGGACATATCCACACGTCGTACAATCAGGCAGTGACGGCAACGGGACGCCTCAGCTCGAGCAATCCGAACCTTCAGAACATCCCTGTGAGGGATGACAACGGGAAAGAGGTGCGTAAGGCGTTCATTCCAGATAAAGGATGCTTGTTCTTTTCGGCCGATTATAGTCAGATAGAGCTAAGAATCATGGCTCATCTGAGTGGTGATCCTCACATGATAGCGGCTTTCAACACAGGATACGATATTCACGCAGCTACGGCCTCGAAGATTTTCAAAAAGCCCATCGAAGAGGTGTCGTCGGAGGAGCGACGGAAGGCTAAGACAGCCAATTTCGGTATCATATACGGCATTACGACCTTCGGATTGGCGGAGCGGATGCAGGTGAGCCGCGGTGAGGCGAAAGAACTCATCGACGAGTATTTTGCCACCTATCCTAAGGTGAAAGAGTATATGGAAAAGTCTGTGGAGATGGCACGTCAGAAGGGCTATACTGAAACCCTTTTCGGTCGACGCTGTCACCTGCCCGATATCAACAGCCACAATGCGGTGGTGAGAGGCTATGCTGAACGAAATGCTATCAATGCCCCGATTCAGGGAACTGCTGCCGACATTATTAAGGTAGCGATGGCACGTATACAGCAGCGACTGTGGAATGAAGGTTTCCGTTCACAGATGATTCTTCAGGTTCACGACGAATTGAACTTCAATGTGGTGCCTGAGGAGAAGGAACGATTGGAGCAGATGGTTATCGAGGAAATGGAAAGGGCCTACTCGCTCAATGTGCCCCTTGTGGCAGATTCCGGATGGGGTAAGAACTGGCTTGAAGCACATTGATGGGGACAGTTGAACCGATTACCGATAAATAATGATGCAAAAGCCGCAAGGTTACATGGGTAAAACATCGTAACTTTGCAGCCGGAATTGAGAGAGGAAAGTTTTAGTGTGGAAAAGATTAAAAATATGCTATCACAATACTAATCATCAATAATTTAAACCTTATGAAGAAAATCATTATCAGTAGCCTGTTGGCAATATGGTCAACAGGAAGCATTTTGGCCCAGAGCGACAAGTCGGGCTACCCAATTACACCCGTACCGTTTACTGCGGTAAAGGTAACACCCAACACATTTTGGGGTCAGCGCCTTCAGGCGAGCCGCGATGTCACCATTCCGCTGGCGTTCAGTAAGTGTGAGAGCGAACATCGCTACGATAACTTCACGCAGGCGGCTCAGCATATCAAAGATCCGTCGAAAGTGTTTCAGGTGGACGGTGTGATGGGTTATTCGTTCGATGATACCGACCCCTACAAGACCCTTGAAGGTGCTGCTTATTTGATGCAGACGCACCCGAATGCTAAGATTAACGGGGAACCTATCGACAAATATTGCGATAAGGTTATTGCTATCATCGCTTCGGCACAGGAACCCGACGGCTATCTCTATACAGCCCGTACGCAGAACCCTGAGCATCCGCACGGATGGGCAGGAACGAAGCGTTGGGAGAAGGTCGAGGATCTTTCGCACGAGTTCTATAACCTCGGACACCTCTGCGAGGCTGCTGTGGCTCATTACAATGCTACGGGTAAGAAAACTTTGCTCACCATCGCAATGAAATATGCAGATTGCGTTTGTAGAGAAGTCGGAAACAAACCTGGTCAGGCAAAGGTTGTTCCTGGCCACCAGATTGCCGAGATGGGATTGGCAAAACTCTACACTGCTACAGGCGATAAGAAATATCTGGAGCAGGCGAAGTACTTCCTTGACCAACGTGGACAAGTTGACGCATCGTGGACTCGCGGTCGTGGAGGTCTGCGTGATGCTGACGGTTACATTCACAAGATTGACGAGTATGCTCAGAGCCACAAGCCCGTGCTTCAGCAGGATGAGGCTGTAGGTCATGCTGTCCGTGCCGGATATATGTACGCAGGTATGGCCGATGTGGCTGCGCTGACAGGCGATAAGGGCTACATTGATGCTATCGACCGTATTTGGGAGAACATTGTGGGCAAGAAATACTATCTTACAGGTGGTGTTGGTGCCACATCTTCAGGTGAGGCATTCGGCGGCAACTACGAATTGCCCAACATGAGTGCCTACTGCGAGACTTGTGCGGCTATTGCGCAGGTTTACCTCAACTACCGATTGTTCCTCCTTCACGGAGAGTCGAAATACTACGACGCCCTCGAGCGTACTCTCTACAACGGCGTACTTTCGGGCATTAGCATCGACGGTGGCAAGTTCTTCTATCCAAATCCCCTCCAGTCAATGGGGCAGCACCAGCGTCAGGCTTGGTTTGGTTGCGCATGTTGTCCGTCTAATGCGGCTCGTTTTATCCCTTCGTTCCCACAGTACATCTACGCTGTGAAGGACAACGCTCTATACGTGAACCTCTTTGCCAGCAATGAGGCAACGATGAAAGTGGGCGGCAAGGCAGTGACTATTGAACAGACGACCAACTATCCTTGGGATGGTGACATCAAGTTGACCGTCAAGAAATCGCCAGGACAGTTTGCGCTGAAGATCCGTATCCCAGGATGGGTTCGCGGACAGGTAGTGCCTAGTGACTTGTACCACTACGCTGATGGGAAGAACCTCAGTTATACTGTCAACGTGAATGGTCAGAAGGTCGTTGGTGATATGCAAGACGGTTATTTCGTTCTTGAGACGAAGTGGAAGGCCGGCGATGTTATCAACGTACACTTCGACATGGAACCACGTCTCGTACGTGCCAATGGTCAGGTGGCAGCCGATAAGGGACGAGCCGCCATTGAGTGCGGTCCGCTGGTTTATTGCGCAGAATGGCCTGATAACAAGTGCGACGTACTTTCCGTACTGCTCAATCAGGAACCTAAGTATCAGTTCGGTAATATTACCATTGCTGAAACCAATGTGAAGACCATTATCACCGATGCTCAGACGCTGAAATTCGATGAGCGTGGCCGCCTCACAGCAGCCGACGAGCGCCTTACCCTCATCCCTTATTATGCTTGGGCACACCGTGGTAACGGTAACATGGCAGTTTGGTTGCCGATAGACCTCAGCGCCTCCACCCCTGCCGTTCCACCAACCATCGCATCTGAGTCGAAGATTACCGCTTCACAGCGCAATCTGCCGTCACTTCGTTCGATTAACGACCGCCTTATCCCGTCCGATGGTAATGACCGTAGCATTCCATATACTCACTGGTGGCCAAAGACCAACAGCACCGAGTGGCTTGCTTACGAGTTTAAGGAGCCAACCACTATCAGCACTTCGACCGTTTACTGGTACGACGACCAGCCTTGGCAGGGATGTAAGGTGCCTGACTCATGGAAGCTCTACTACAAGGACAATGCCGGTAACTGGGTAGAGGTAAAGAATCCGAGTGGATATCCAACGACGAAGGGCGTGGCCTGCACCGTATCGTTCGATGCCGTAAAGACCTCCGCTGTGAAACTCGAACTCGTCCAGCCTGCCGACAAATCGTGCGGATTGTACGAATGGAGCGTGAAATAAGACCCACAACCATTTATTTCGGGTAGGAAACGTGATTTCCTGCCCGATTTTTTTGGTATATAAATATTAATGTGTAAATTTGCACCAAATACTTAATCATTATGTTGACGAAAGAAGAATGCGAGGTGATGAACTCGTTTCGTAAGGACACTTTGATGGAGGCTCTGGGCATGACCTTTGTGCCGACCGACGACGACAGCGCAGTGGTGGAGATGCCAATCTCGACGACCACCCGTCAGCATATGGGCATCGTCCACGGAGGAGCCTATCTTGCCTTAGCAGAGACCGCCGCAGGAGCAGGTTCGCTCCATGTGGCAGGTATGGACGCCAAGGTTTGCGGCATTCAAGTTTCAGGCAATCACATCCAGATGTCACCCCTTCAGGGAAAGGTGATTGGCTACGCCACGCTCGTTACTGCAGGCCACACCATCCACGTATGGAACGTAGACATGAAAGACCAGGAGGGAAATCTCCTCTCTACCGCCCGAGTTGTGAATCGAATCATATTAACATAGGAACTAGGTATTCCTGGACACTCCTAATCAAACCATACCAATTATGAAGAAAATCCTTATCCTGAGCACTCTGCTCCTTGCATTAACCTCATGCATCGACACGCCCAAACCTAAGACCGTGAAACAAATGGTCGAGGATCTGGGAATCGACCGAGTCGTTAACGGCACCGTGGGCGACGGAACGTCCATGCACTCCCTCGAACTTATCACATTTCAAGGCGATACACTCTATTACGTCTACGAGAACAACGCCAAGGGTGGTTTGGCCGTAGGTGATACGGTCAACGTGATATATAAGCAGGCAGACGGCGAACTTACAGCCCAGTGGATTGTCAATCTTTCAGCCTTGCTCCATCGTTGGGAGGGCCAAGATGAGTCAGGTGCTTTCAGTTTCACATTTGAAGAGGTCGGAATGTTCGAAAGCGAAGGATTTAAAGAGAACTATACCTCGTGGAGCATCATCGGAGAAGATATTTACTTCGAATGTGGCGACCATACCGATAAATATGCCATCGACCTCCTCACTGAGGACTCACTTGTCCTCTTCTCTCTCGAAGACGGAACGACCCTCTCGTTCTCTCGTGCCGATTAATGGTTAATTGTCAAAGTTCATAGGCCAATGATTAAGATTTTCCTCCATTTCATCGTGTTCTTGTCCTTTCTTCCGGCTTTCGCCGACCAACCAGACAAGAAACCACAGGCAGTACTGCCCGTGCAGGAGAAAGTCTACCTGCACTTCGACAACAACTGCTATTTCTTGGGCGACACCATCTGGTATAAGGCCTACGTGGTTCTCGCCGATGATAATTCGCCGCAGCCCCTGTCCAAGATACTCTACGTCGAGTTGCTCAATGAGCAGGGCTACATCCTTGAACGCCAGCAATTGGTCGTAGATGAGCAGGGTCAGGCCAACGGACAATTCGCCATCTGCGACACAACGTTCGCCGGATACTACGAAGTCCGTGCCTATACCAAATGGATGCTCAACTTTGGATACGAACATCTCTATTCGTGGTATTCTAAGTCATGGTACCGCCCCGACATGGAGAATGGATGGTTTCCCGTTGACGATGACGAACTCGAAGCCCTCATTCAACAGCAGAAACAGGATGCCGACCCCACGTACGTCTTCAAAGGAAGCGTGGATGTGTATGTTGACCAGGAAGGAAAGGAGATAGACCAACGTGAGAAAGAGCAGAAGAAAATCAGTGCGGTTATCCGAAAGGATAATGAGTGGGATAGCGGATTCAGCATCGACCGCGATGGTATGGAACGCAACTACCGGCAGTACAGCAACCTCTTCTCGCGCGTCATTCCTGTCTACTCACGCCCCGATTCAGCCGAGCACTACATGCGCAAGATCATCCCCACTAAGATTACGATGGGCGACTACCAAGTAAACTGGCTCACCTCTGAGTTCGACGTGAAATTCTACCCCGAAGGAGGTACATTGGTCGAAGGATTCCCCTGCAAGGTGGCTTGGGAAGCGATGAACCAGGAACTGGAGCGCCTTAACGTTCGTGGTGTGCTTCTCGAGGATGGTGAGGAGATTGATTCTCTCCGCCCCATCCACGCTGGACGAGGCATGTTCATCTTCACGCCCCAACACGGCAAAAGCTACAAGGCTCGCTTCGTCTTCGGAGAACATAAATTCAACATTAAGCTCCCAGATGCTGAGCGATACGGCGCACGGCTCGTGGTCGAACAGGATGAACAAGGCGTCTACTTCAACGTAGCAAAGAATTTCAAGGAAAATCGTCGGCTTTTGCTGATGGTGCTGAGTCGCGGACAGCACATCAAGACCTTCGATATCCAAAGTGCTGAGGCCGTATGGGAGGATGCGATGTATCAGGAGGATTTGCCAGAGGGTGTATGTCAGGCCGTGCTTGTTGATAGTGAAGGCAACGTGTTTGCCGACCGCCTTTTCTTCATCAACCGCATCGACGAGGCGCGTGCACATGTGCTGATTGGCGGAATACCCAACCGCCCGTATCGTCCGCTGGAGCATATCCAGCTTAATCTCATTGCTACCGACTCCAAAGGGTCGCCACTGAAGAATCAGACCTTCTCTGTGGCCGTCCGGGATGCCGACCAGCTCGATCCCTCATTCGCTTCGGGAAACATCCTCACCAACCTTCTCCTTGAGTCTGAAATCAAGGGATTTGTAGAGACGCCCGACTACTATTTCGAGGCAAACGACGAGAAACACCAGCAGGCGCTCGATCTCCTGCTCATGATTCAGGGCTGGCGACGCTATGACTGGCACTATGTGGTCTCACCTGAGCAGTTCCGACTTCAGTACCTGCCCGAGCAGAAGATGATTGTCTACGGCAATGCCAAGCCTCTGCGCCGCAGCCTCTTCACGAAGGACCAAGGACTCCTCCAGATTACTGCTCGACTCTTCAATACATCCACCGATCTCAAGGAAGGCGACACATACCTCTTCGAGGGAAATGTCAAGGCCGATACCGCCGGCTATTTCCAGATACCATACGAACCTTTCTATGGTACAGCTCGCCTCTCGCTTCGTGCTAAGTTCGTCAAGAAGCTCGAGAAGAAGAACTACGACAAAGTAGAGCACGACCCAAAGATATTCGTCCGCAAACAGTACTTCTATCCGCAGGGCATACGGGCATATTCGTGGTACGAGACCCATAGCCCCGACAACTTCAAGGACAGGAAGCTCACATGGGAGGAATTCCAGGAAGACATCTACGCCAGCGAGTGGATTCCGCAGGTAAATATCAAGTCGAAACGCCGTCCGCACGCCAAACGTCAGCGCGATAAGTATGTCTACCAGATTCCTTTCCTCGATTTCGTCAACGATAAGTGGGACCAAGGCTACTACGACGAATTCAACCTCCTTGACGGTATGGAATACCAGCTCACCGAGCACCAAATACTTGTCGACGGGTTCGTCCGACACCAGTACACGACCCAATTTAACACCCACGAGACACATATAGCCGCCATCGACTGGAGCGCGGGTGATTTTAACGAGCATGCCGACAACTTCTCGTTCCTGCCCTTCCTAAAAACCATTGGCGTAGTGTCCGATTCGCCCAGAAGACCCACACCGTTCGAGCATTACCACCTCGACCGCCAGCCAGGGGAACCAACGGTTGGTATCGATGCCTTCATCAACTATATGATTTACAAAAAAGAGGACCGTCCAGATATCAAAGGTCGCCAATACATCCTTCAAGGCTTCAACCGCCCCGCTGAGTACTATAATCCTGACTACAGCAAGGCAAAGTTGCCCGAGATAAAGGACTATCGACGCACACTTTACTGGAATCCGAAGGTCACGACCGACAATTACGGACAGGCATCGATTGAGTTCTACAACAGTTCCGTTTGCACCACTCTCGATGTATCGGCCGAAGGAGTTACACGTCACGGTGAATGCCTTGTACAAGATGAGTAGAAAGTAAAGACCTCCCCCGTCCCCTCCCAAGGAGGGGTGTCTGGCCTCTCCCCTTGGGGGAGATGAGAGAGGGGTTTAAATATATTGTATGATAGATTATAATAATGGTGAAATCATCCGCCGCGGCCGTATAGAGGTCATTTGCGGCTCAATGTTCTCGGGTAAGACCGAAGAACTGATCCGTCGTATGAAGCGTGCACAATTTGCACATCAGAAAGTGGAGATATTCAAGCCTGCAATCGACACACGCTATTCCGACGACGATGTGGTGACCCACGAGGGTGTTGCTATCCACTCCACGCCCGTCGATAATTCATCCAGCATCCTGCTCCTTGGCGACGAATGTGATGTCATTGGTATCGACGAAGCCCAGTTCTTCGACGAAAACCTTGTCGATGTGTGCAACGAGCTGGCCTCGAAAGGAATCAGAGTCATCATCGCAGGTCTCGATATGGACTTCCGAGGAATTCCATTCGGCCCTATGCCTGCACTTTGCGCTGTTGCTGACGATGTCACGAAGGTACATGCCATTTGTGTGCGTTGTGGAGCCTTGGCTTACGTATCCCACCGCAAGGTTCAAGAAGAGAAGCGGGTACTCCTTGGTGAGGTAAACGAATACGAACCGCTCTGCCGCGTCTGCTACCAAAAAGCGCTGACGGAAGGATAGTCCCTCCGCCAGCGTTTTTCTTTATTCAGTGTTTCGCCGACTATTCAGCCAGTACCTCGCACACTCTGTCCTGATAGGCTCGCGCCTCCGATGCCGTACGATTTCCGTTGTTGATGATGGAGAAAGCAAGCAGATTTCCGTTCGAAGCCCTTACGTAGCCTGTCAATGCGCTCACTCCCGTCACCGTTCCTGTTTTGGCTCTGACGTTGTTTCGCGCCGCCCCGCTCGTCATGCGTTTCTCCAAAGTGCCGTCGATACCGGCTATAGGCAGGGTCTTCCACAGCGGCGTGAAGATTTCCTCATGCTGGTATGCATAACGCAATAAGGCAACGTGGAGAGAAGCCGTCACATAATCATACAAGGAGAGGCCGCAACCATCTGCCACCTTCACGTATGCCGTAGGGAAGCCCGTTTTCTCGATAACGCTCTCCACAACTTGCGCACAGTCTTTCCAGCTCGCTCCTTTCTTCCCCTCAGCACCCAGTTGGAAGAACATTGATTCTGCATACAGGTTGTCGCTGTCCTTCATCATCTGCATCAGCACATCTTCTACGGAGTGGACAATCGTGCAGATCAAGGTCGACTTTCCTGTAGGCCGATAGGTGGCTGTTCCGATGCCGTTCACTGAGATTTTCTCCGCTTCCAGCTGACGGCTCAGTGCCTGTAAGAAATTCCTTGAGGGGTTATGACGGTGGATTTTCTCAGGCGTACACTCGTAGTCCTTTCCGCTTAGGCTAAGTGGCGTGAGATATGGCTGCTCATCGTCCCAGCACCAGCCGTTTCCCAATGCCAGCGTGTCTTTCATCGATAGGTCGGCGTATATTTTGCCGTTGATTTGTCCGATTCCTGCTGCCTTCACAGCTTTGGCAATTTCCTTTAAGTGAGAGACTGTCAGTTTTGGGTCGAAATCACCAATCACGTACAGGTCACCATTCAGCGTCTGTACTCCCTTCTCGTTGGGCGAAATCGTCCCGTCGGCATAGACGGCAGTGCGGTAGTTATGAGCCGCACCCAACACATCGAGTGCGCTGATAGCGGTCAGCAGCTTCTGAGTCGATGCCGGACGCATCATCTTCTGCTGGTTGTAAGCGAACACCAACGAGTCGCCCGTCAGGTCGTACACACTGATGCCCGTATTGTAGTAGCTTCTGTCGGCCTCCTGTACCAACATCGTCAGCTTCTCAATCACCCTGTCCGACCAACTTGTCACGACCGTGTCCATTACGACTGTGTCCACCACAATCGTGTCGGTATATTCCTGCGCTTTTACGCCTGGAACATTCATCGCAACCACCAGGCAGAGCATGCCCGACAGCATCTTCTTCATATATTTATTGTTCAGTTCCATACTTTTTGATGTCCATGATTTGTTTGATGAACGCCTCCTCCTCTTTCGGCATCACGGCCACCGTTCTGTCTTCGCCGTACACGATGAGCAGATAGGTGATGAGTGCATTTTTCCCGATTCGAATCCGTCGGATGCGTTCGATACGTTTGATGCTATCCATCGGAACGACCAGCCTTTTCGACAGTTTGCCGTTGTTGACCGTCAGACTCTCTTCGCTCAGTTGGTACTCGGTATGGATGGTTCGTTCGATAATGAGCAGCAACAGGAGCAGCGACCCCGCAATCAATAAGCCATTCCCATCCCAAATCAGGTAGATGGTCAGTGCCGACAGGATGGCTATCAAGACCCAATTGCCGACTTGCACTCGGGCGCGGTATGTGCGGGTGGAAAACATCTGTTATCTCTTTTATTGTGCAAAGATAGTAAAAAAATAAGAATTATGAATTATGAATTATGAAAAATGCGTTTAAGCCGAACAAAAATCAAGTTTATTTGTATTTTTGAGGCGTAGCATTTTGCGCGAAGCGAATTATTTTCGTATCTTTGCAAATAATTTAGGAACAATTTCATTGTTCAATGTCGAAATCATTTGCAAAATATTAAAAAAACATACCATTATGAAGAGATTTGTATTTATCATCAGTTGTTGTTTGTTTGCTGTGATGACACTCAGCGCTCAAACATTGGATCAGAAGAAGATTTGTGCTTTGAAGTGGACACTCCAGCAGACGTTTTATAACAAGCCAGAGGGCCAGCAGATTGCTCGCCTCAATGTGACCGAATTCAAGTCGTTTGCCGAGTTCCAGCAGAACAAATTGGTCAGCGATGCCATCAAGAGAATCACCAATACATCCGACCTCAGCCGTGTTAAGAACATCCTTAGCGCTACCGACGACAAGAACTTAGCTTCCTATGTGCCATCAGGTGCAAAGCAGGAGTATCAAAACGACCTCAACAAGGCAAAGTCAGTGGCTCCAGTAGTCGAAGACGATGAAGTGGTTGAGGAAGAAGAGACGACAGAGGCTACAGAGGAACCCGCTGAAGCACCTGCCCCGGCTATCCAGACCGTTGAGGAAGCTCAGAACGAACAGGATGCTGAGGCTGCCGACGACGAGGCTCAGACGAATGCTGCATTGGCCGATACCGAGGGTATCTCTTGGTTGACAGCTGTGCTGATTTCGCTTGGCGTTTATTTGATTCTTTCGCTTTGTGTATGGCTCTTCATCCGTTCCAAGAAGAACGGGTCATCATCAGGCGAGATGGTATCGATGGAGCAGTATCGTGCCGAGCGTGTTCGTTTGATGGAACGCATCAAGTCGGTAGAAATCGAGATGGAGAACCTGAAGGCTCAGAAACAGAACAATGTCGCAGCAAAGGTGGCAGCAGTACCTGTAACCCCAGCAGAACCTGAGGTGAAGAAGCCCGAAGTGACTCCGCAACCCGTATCTGTTCAGCCGGTAGAGACTCCAACACAAGAGGAAAAGCCCGAGGTGGCAACTCCGTCGCCTTCTCTCTTCTCTGATAGCGAGGTAACACCAAAGGTGGTTGTCGAACCCGTTGTGCCGGTCGTAGAGCCATCAAATCGTCCTAAGTTCTCCGTAGTGATGTTCTATCCGGTTCCTGAGGACGGTGTGTTTATGAATGGTACGACCGATATCGACCCAGGAAAGTCATTGTATATGATGAAGACGAGCGACAACAAGAATGCTACGTTCCAGATTCTCAATACCCCTGAAGCCATCTCTGCAGCTTTGGTTTCGATGAACGATATGGTGAAACCTGCTTGTAAGGTGCTGAACACCGTAGCCGACCCCGTAGAGATTCTCGCAGAGAAACTCGGTACTGCCGTTCGCGAGGGCGATGGCTGGCGCATTACGAATAAGGCTGTTGTACGTTTGATTTAAGGCCGTTGTCAGTCTGCGTACCTCCACCGAGAATCGAACTCGGATCTAATCTTTAGGAGAGATTTATTCTATCCATTGAACTATGGAGGCGTATTGCGACTGCAAAGGTAGTAAAAAAATGTAAAAATGAAGGAATTATAAAATGTAAAAATCGAAAAATTGAAGTAAATAGTATTGATTTATGACATTTACACAGATTTGTAACCCTATATTTGAGCAAGTCATCAAAGATTATCACCTGATTGACGATGTCGATCAGGACATCAAGAACCCCTACGAGTTGGGAACCATCGAATACGACCTCTATGTGAAGAACTGGATTGACACCGTTCAATGGCATCTGGAGGACATCATTCGCGACCCGCACATCAATCCGGTCGAGGCACTGGCCTTGAAGCGCCGAATCGATAAGAGCAATCAGGACCGTACCGACTTGGTGGAGCGCATCGACTCCTATTTCCTCTCGCTCTATGGCGGAGTGAAGACCCAGCCCGATGCCACCATCAACACCGAGAGTCCTGCCTGGGCGGTCGACCGTCTGAGCATCCTGGCTTTGAAGATCTACCACATGCAGGAGCAGGTTCAGCGCGATGATGCAAGCGACGACCACAAGGCACTCTGCCAGCGTAAGCTGGACGTGTTGCTCGAACAGCAGCGCGACCTCTCGTCGGCCATCGACCAGCTCATCAGCGACATTGCTGCCGGACGTAAGTACATGAAGGTGTACAAGCAGATGAAGATGTACAACGACCCCAGCACCAATCCTATTCTTTACGGAAAGAAGTAGCCGCTTCTGCCCGAGATAGTTCGTTATTCTTACCACTTCGATGACGCGACTGCTAATCATACGCTTTTCTGCCATGGGTGATGTGGCCATATCGGTGCCCGTCATCACCTCCTTGGCGCTCAGCAATCCCGAGTTGCAGATTACGGTGCTGACCCAGTGCCGCGCGACTCCTCTGTTCTCGTGGATGCCTGCCAATGTCAAGGTGTTGGGTGTCGACCTCCACGCAGACTATCATGGCATTGGAGGCTTAGGCCGTCTGTTCGACCTTCTGAAGCCATATCACTTCGATGCCGTGGCCGATATCCACGACGTGCTGCGTACCAAGTACCTGCGCATGCGGTTCCGTATGCAGGGAACGAAGGTGGCCGTCATCGACAAGACACGTTCCGAGCGCAAGGCATTGCTGGGACATGGTATCGACCATCCAGCCTTGAAGCCCGTCACCGAGAAGTATGCCGACGTGTTCCGTTCCTTGGGGCTGTCGTTCACCGATTCCTATACTCCGCCTCGTATTCCCGATACCGAGCTGTCGTTTCCCTTCACGGTCACCTCACCAGCTGTCGGCATAGCTCCCTTTGCGGCCCATTCAGGCAAGATTTATCCGTTAGAGATGATGCGCCAGGTGGTCGATGCGCTTGCAGATCGAGGCATGCAGGTGTTCCTCTTCGGAGCCGGAGAGGCCGAGCGCGACATTCTCCAGTCGTGGGAACGTGAGCGGGTCGTGTCGGTTGTCGGCAAGTTGGGCGGATTGCGCAACGAACTCATCCTCATGAGTCGGCTCCGTCTGATGATATCGATGGACTCCAGCAACATGCACATGGCAGCGATGATGGGTACCCGCACCCTGTCCATTTGGGGTGCCACACATCCCAAGGCAGGCTTCGTGGCATGGAACCAACCCCTCGACTCAATCGTGCAGGTGGCCGATATGGCATGCCGACCCTGTTCCATCTATGGCAGTAAGCCATGCAGCAAGGGCGACTATCCCTGCCTGCGCGGCATCTCGCCTCAAGTGATTATTGACAAGGTTTTACAGTATGGAAGTTAAAGGAGCAGAGAGAATATTATATCGTATCGTGTGGGCGCTTCTCTATGTGGTGTCACTCTTGCCGCTGCGCGTGCTTTATGCGCTGTCCGACGTGGCCTATCTGGTGGTTTCGAGCTTCTATCGCAGGAAACTGGTACGCCAGCAGCTCACCGAGTGCTTCCCCGAGAAATCGTTGGAGGAGATAAAGGAGATCGAGCGTCGCTTCTACCATCAGTTCTGCGACCAGATAGTCGAGATGGTGAAGGAGCTTTCGATAGGGCACGATGAGATGATGCGGCGCATGAAGTTCGTCGATGGCGACCTGATATTCGATGCAGCCCATAGCGAACATCCGATAGCATTCCTGATGTTAGGCCATTTCGGTAACTGGGAGTGGATCGTGTCCTTGCCCTATTGGGCAGGCGACATCCATTGCTGTCAGGTTTACCATCCCTTGACCGACGACGTCCTCGACACCTTGTTCCTCAACATGCGCAACCGCTTCGGCGGCGAGTGCATCAAGATGAGGCAGACCGTCCGACGTCTGATTCAACTGAATGCAGCCCATCAGCCAACGATATGCGGCATGATAGCCGACCAGCAGCCCCGATGGGATGCCATCCACCATTTCACCCCCTTCCTCGGCCACGACACCGCCGTGTTCATCGGCACAGAGGAAGTGGCAAAGAAAATCGAGGCCACCGTGTTCTACGGCAGTGTCCGTCGTGTCCGTCGCGGCTACTACGAGTGCAAGGTCATCCCCATCACCCTGCATCCCAACGAACTGCCCGATTACCAGATCACCGACCGCTACATGCAACTCCTCGAAGCCGACATCCGCCAGCATCCCGAGCTATGGCTCTGGACACACAAGCGATGGACGCGAACCAAAGAAGAATGGAAAGAACGGCAAGCGTAGTCTGCCACTCCTGTCACTACTTTTCACTCCTGTCACTACTTATTCAACTATGAATTATGAATTATGAATTACTAAAGATGTTCCTCGTCTTTGCGAAGATCGGAGCCTTCACCCTCGGTGGCGGCTACGCCATGGTGCCCATCATGGAGCGTGAGATTGTCGACCGCCGCCAGTGGCTCACCCGCGAAGAGTTCATGGACATCCTCATCGTAGCGCAGAGCACCCCCGGCCTGTTCGCCATCAACATGGCCAGCCACATCGGCAACAAAGCCCGAGGCGTCGTCGGTGGCATCATCGGTTCCCTGGGAGTAGCCCTCCCGTCCATCCTCGCCATCCTGCTCATCGCCATGTTCTTCCGCGCCTTCCAGGACAACATCTACGTCGAACGCATCTTCATGGGCGTGCGCCCCGCCGTCGTAGCCCTGATAGCAGCCCCCTGCTTCTCCATGGTACGATCCGCCCACATCACCCTCAGCAACCTCTGGATACCCATCGTAGCCTGCCTCCTCATCACCCTCTTCGGCATATCCCCCATCTGGATCATCCTCGTCGCAGGACTAGCCGGCTTCGTGTGGGGTAGGGTAAAGCGCGAAGAGAAGGAATGAGCAAATAAGGAATGAAAAAAAACAATAGTAAATAGTAAATTGTCAAATAGTAAATAAGACAATGATCTTCTTGCAGCTCTTCATCGTATTCACCAAGATAGGCGCCTTCAATTTCGGAGGCGGTTACGCCATGCTGTCCCTCATCCACAACGAAGTAGTGGAGAAGAACCAGTGGCTCACCTCATCCGAGTTCACCGACATCGTCGCCATCTCGCAGAGCACCCCCGGCCCCATCGGCATCAACTGCGCCACCTATACCGGCTACACCGCCGTCATCAACGAAGGCTATCCCGAGTGGATGGCCGTCCTCGGCGCCGTCCTCGCCTCCCTCTCCGTCCTGTGGGTACCCTTCCTCCTGATGCTCACCATCAGCAAGATACTCCTGAAGTACAGCAAGACCCAGGTCGTCGGCAACATCTTCTCCCTGCTTCGTCCTGCCATCGTCGGACTCATCGCCGCCGCCGCCATCCTCCTCATGTCAGCCGACAACTTCGGAAGCCCCTCACAGAGCACCTTCCAGTTCATCGTCAGCATCATCATCTTCCTCTTCGCCTTCATCGGCACCCGCCTCTACCGCATCCACCCCATCCTCATGATCATCCTCGCCGGTCTCGCCGGCCTCGTCATCTATTAGGGCTTATATATATAATAAGGAGTGTGGTGAGGCACGGAAAATGGTACCTTCCCCCCCGAGGGTGAGGAAGAGATTTCAAGTAAAAAGGATGCAAAGCGTATTGGCTTCGCATCCTTTTATTCTTTCAGTACTGTCTCGATGTTCCGCATGAGACCTTCGTACTTGGCTCGTTTCACGGCGGAGCCTCGGAAGAGCTCGTTGTATTGGTCGCGGGTTAAGTTGACTGAAACCTCCCCTAACCCCTCCCAAGGAGGGGGATTCCCATTGCTTTGAGTCCTTCCCCTTTGGGGGGGAGTTAGAGAGGGGTTCCTGTGATTATGCGGACAGGCGAGTTGGCAGCGGTCGCAGCCATAGATGTATTTGGGTTCGGGTTGGTTGCGCACGAGGGCGGCTTGCTCGGGCGTGAAGGGGCCTCGGTGCTCAATTGTAAGATAGGAGAGGCAACGGCGGGCATCAAATGTGCAGCCCCTCTCTGTCCTACGGACATCACCCCCTTCGGTTCCCCCGTTATCGGGGGACAGGAATCCCGAGGGGGAGAGGCCATCCGGATTGCTGCTACTGGAGTCACCT
>Ga0265299_10003057_pt1 | contig 16596 bp, 17 predicted proteins | sample AusTroGonzalo_MG_4_FD_193485 | JGI IMG/M metagenome (GOLD analysis project Ga0265299, IMG submission 193485) | Bovine rumen microbial communities from tropical cattle in Woodstock, Queensland, Australia - Gonzalo_02 | ecosystem: Host-associated > Mammals > Digestive system > Stomach > Rumen ... | reverse complement strand
CGAAGATAGGAATCACTCGCATGGGGTCGTAGAGCTTAATATAGACGCCAGGGATATCTTTGTACATATCACGATCTTCTTTGGATGGCTCGCCGATATCTACAACTGCATCAGTCGCGGTTTTATCTCGATTCATAAACGGAGAAAATCTACGATCTGGTGTGGACGCTTGGCGATACGCTTTTAACGCTTCGTCACGTGCTTGATTATCAGATAACGCGATGATATCCGAAGATTCCATAAAGGGCACGTAATCATCATTACAGATTTCTATGCCTTCCATAATGGTAGTTAAATCCGCACGCACTTGCTCAGCCGTAATTTTCTTTTCACCCTGTTCTAAGGAAGCATTGTATTTTTCTACAATGGACTCCACGACAGGAGAAAATGATTCGGTCTTTGGTTTCAGCACATGGTCCGTATAGCGTGATTCCATCTTGGGCAATACATTTTCCAGTACCGGATGCTCAAACGAAGTTTCTAATGTGGATTCCCGGAAAATGCCTTTCTGAATATCAATTTTCTTCCGATATTCAAACTGAGCAAAGATTTCTTTATACGGAATCGTATATACATAGAAATTACCATAGGTCAGCAGGTCGGGAATGATCTGCTGCTTAATTTTTTCTTTTAATTTATATTTCTTTTCAATCGATTCCACAACCGAAGTATTCATCGATTTTGTTTTCTGTCCACTCTCGTCGCCGTTGGGATCCGTGTCATTCTCGAAACTGATTTCTCGAGAAATCATCGTCACTAAATCATCGGCACCGGTAATGGAATCCCGCATTGTGGTTACGGCTTCCTCTAATTCATAAAGGTATTCCGTAATGATACGTAAATCTTCATACTTGGTATTGACGTTTTTATAGCGTTCAAAAAAGAATGCGCTAAAATTATTGGAATCATTATTAAATAAATCTTCAGCGGTACGAATGCCCATCATGGAGCTGGTCACGCCGCTATTATTTTGCAGGGTCTTATTTAAAAAACGGGTGATATCGTCACCCGTTGTATTTTTCATTTTATTTAAATACGAAATCGTATGCGAGGTAATCTTATCCGAAGAGGATGCCAATGTGTTATCATCTTGGGTATTACCTAACGGAAACGTTTTAAGCCGACGCAATAATTCGTTAAATTTCGAATGCTGCTGCTGTACGGCGGGTAAGTCTTTTTTTACGACAAATCGAGCACCATCTTTGGTTTCGCCACTATTTGTCACATTGGTACGGTCTGCCAATCAACATTCACCCGTTTCTTTATTGGAGTTTGATTAAGAAAAAATGTTTATCCAAATGTTAGGTGGCTAGTACGCAACTAGCCACCTATATTGTGTTAACATTTAATCGCCGATACGACATTGGAGAAGATAATGGGACTTCCTTTTGCCTCATATACGGCTTCCATATTCACCAAGAATTGTTCGTTATCCTCCCCATATAACCAATGGAATTGCGCGTGTTCCACCGATTTCGGTTTCGGAAACAATTTACAAGTCGTAATCACGGCTAACGAATACGCAGGATCCTCTTCTTCTACATATGGACGAATGGTTACGACTTCATAGTTGATCAGCCGACGCATTTCTTCATCCGTTAACGAACGTTCCAATCGAAGCACAGGGGATTCGATTTCTTCCACCGGTTGCTGGGCTTGTTTTTCGTCTAACGTCTGCCATAACATGTCATACCATTTGGCTGCTTCATTCATCCAACCATCAAACAATTTTTGTCCTGTTTCTATGGGAATCTTCTTGCCCACTTTCTTCTTTTTCCCATTATCATACTCGATAAAAATGTACTCACCCTGCTCTATGGAGTACTGCGTTGGTTTTGATTTTAGCGCTTCATAGAGTGCTTCCGCATCATATATAGCGCCTCGGAGAACAGTTGGTACTTTATCAATCACCTGTCGAAACCGTGATAATTTAAAGATTGGATTCTCTTCTTGTCGGTGAATGGAAAGAATGGAATCCAGCTCCATGGTGTGCCCAATATAAAATTGCGCATACGCTTTTGGTGTATTTTTTACCAAGGCCACCAAATCTTTAAATCGTTTGGCTTCCCCTTTCTGAAATTCTGTCATATACATCACGCTTTCTTCTCTTTCCATTCCTGAAATCCCGTAATCAGGTCTTCGGTCTGTGGAAGTCCAAACCAACGGGACCCCATCTTTGATAAATTTTGGGTTGTAATATCTTCAAATAATTCTTTCGCCGGATCATATCGGAGATTGGTTGGGTCTTGATTAAGCTCCAGCCATTTGTCTTTCAGTATGACTTTACCAACCAATGGCTGTCGTCCAATATTATTCGAAATAATAATGAAGGGATACAAACTAGAAACCTTGTGTTCAGGTAAGTTCGTTACGCTTACCCCGTACCAAGCTTGGTACCGCTGCATATCACTATGCAGAGCAGACTATCTCTTCACCCGGTCTGGGTGGCTACCATTTCCACGCACTTGCGTGTACTCCCTTTCGGGATAGTCGTTGAGCCTTCTTCACGTTCGTGAAGCTTGGTTGCTGATTATCTACGGGAGACTTTCCAGCAATTAAATAGCTTTGCATTGTACCATTCCTGGTACAAGGACCCTGTGTAGTTGAGTCAAAATCAATGACATAGTCGAAGATAAACATCGACTTCTTACCATAAATTACTTTCCCTTCATACGAATTATTTAATGGATTTCCAACCAGTGCGCCTTCGAATCCTTTGGATATTGGTCGGGTATAATCCGGTTCACCATCGGCATCCAATTCATACTCCTGATCAGGGTCTGTTTCTTTCTCCGCTTCTTCATCGTCTTTCTTACTATCATATTTGATATTGACGTTATTGCCTTGAATCAAATCCAGTTCCCGATAATAGTCTAAGAAGACACGATTTTTGAGGAATATGGTTTGACTAAAAATACTATCGTAATCGGTTGCATTGTCATACGCACGTTGGAAAATGGCTTCTAAATCTTTTACTTTTCGCTCAATACCAAATTGCAGCAGTACGTCTTTAATGTTATAGAGTACGAATTTTACATAATCCACGTACGGCAAGGTTTTAATATTCGCTTCATCCGTGTAGTCCAGCTTCTCATCATTGAGCTCTGATTTCGCAATCGCATTCAATTTTAAGCTGGGCAGTTCAGCTTGGCCTTTTCGTACTTTGGCATAGTTTGTCATCTGGTCTTGGAAAATCGTATAACTGGCACACCGAAAGATATCCCGACGGGTCTTAAAATCAAAATTCCGCCGGTCTTTTCGGAACCAACAATAGGGATATCTAAAATCCGGATGACACATATAATCTCGGGGGTCTTGTCCTAAGGTAACGAGTCGATCCATGATGTACGGAATATCAAATGGCAAGTTCCAGATCAATAAGAAGTCACGCTTCATGGTATTAATCAATCGGAATACATTGCTAATCAATTCCAGTTCTTCATCATACATGTAGATGTTATATTCTAATCGTCCATAGGACTCGTCAAAACTCTGATGGCATAACCCAATAAAATCATCAATGTGGGCTTCAAATTCAGCAATCAACGGATTCTCCGGATTTCGTAATAAGAAGGTAAAACATTGCATGAGTTCCTGGTCCACAATGGTCACCGCATTAATCGGGCAGTTTCCATTCTCTGGCATGCCCGGTACGGATATGGAATCCACTTCGATATCGAGATACTGTTTCGTGATACTCATATCCAGATCTTTTTGCGCGTAGTTCAATAACCATTCAATGCGAAAATAGTTTTCATACGGAAAGTCACTGGCTAAGACACAGGGCGTATGATGCAATTTCTTCATACTATAATAATTCCCCGTTTCTCGACACCAGTCTACAAATTTTCGCATATGTGGCGAAGCCAATCGATAAATTTGACTTAGTACTTCTCGATAGGGAAACATCCAGACATCACAGTGGCTACGCGGTACAGTTTCGGGATAAAACGAATCGTCTCGGAATTCCTCTTTCACCACATACATTTTCATCAAAGGATGTTCCCATTCCATCATATGTTTTTCTTTCGTCGTGGTATCTTTATAAACAAACGTGCAGACGTCTGGCACATTATATTCTCGATTCCCTCGAGAATAATAGACGTTCAATAATAATTTATTCTGAGAGTTAAAATCACCTAGGATTTGTTGTCCCGTATTAATTTTTGGTTTCGATGGCATACATAATCCTCCTTTACGACAACTGGTTTATTCGTAATTGTATCGGATTAATAATGTATATCTTTTTCGATTGATTTTTCGCATAAAATGGAGCGCGAAAACTATCTCGACGTATCTTCACGGCGTCAATTAATAGTAATACTACATGGCTTCGTGTAATAATTTCTCGATCCCGATCAAATAAATCCGTTTGAGATTTTCGTTCTCGATTATATAACAAAGAAAACTGATCGGCCTGCTCCCGCATAGTAGTTACAAATGACAAATCTTGTCGTAACGCAAAGGTTTTATAATTTTGATAGGGATGTAATACGACTGTCCGATACGTATACGCATCCCATGGTTTCGGCGGGTGTTGTTTCCATTGTTGGACAGCTAAGAAACAGGTATATTCACCGCCCATTCCACCACCAAATAAGAAGGTGATCGTATCCGTAAGCTGTGCTTCATGCTCTTTCAATATCGTTTCAATCTGTTTGTGAATTTCGGCATTCAATATGTCATATCGGTCCGAATCATAGGGTGCACCATAGCACCCGTTTGTAAAATTGCTCACACAAGCAATGGTAAAGGAAGTCATAAAAAATTCCTCCTTATATATAAAGGCATACGGTACATGAAGTACCGTATGCATGTTGGTTATTCGGTGACGGAATATTCGTCCTGTGATAGTTCAATGGCATTGCTTTCTTCCAGCCGCTTCATGACTTCTTCATTCGGCTCTTCCAGTTTCGCCAAATCATCACTGTTGCCTAAGAAGTTATATAACGACGGGCCTGCAACATCCATGGCCATTTTAAATACAATCGGATCCTCTTCGCACATATCGGAGAACTTCCGTGTATCAAATTTAAATTCCGGATGCCCGGCAAAATAGGTATACGGATTGCGTCCTTCCAGTAAGTTATATTCCCTCATATGAAGTAATAGCGTCCGATACGGATCAAATCCTTTCCGCATATCATAGACCAATTCACAAGAAGACCCACCACGATTGGTTTTGGATTTAATCAATTCACACCGTACTTTAAATCCGTTGAACCCATCTTTTTCTTCATCATATTTTCCACATTGGACAAACTTTAAGAAGGTCTGTGCCAGATATAATGGGGCATTGCCACCTGGTGTTGATTCGTCTTGCTTCAGATACATAATCTGAGCCTGACTCTTTGCCATTGGATTGATATCAATTTTTGCATTGATATGATTAATGCCCATGACCATAATGTTAGCTCGCTGTACTACCGGGCGGAGACGTCTGTAAAATTCGCTTAAGACCCGAGCGCGTCTCCCTGCGTACGTCATAGACGCGATCTCGTCGCTTCCTTCGAGATCCTTTGTCACCAACATCGGAATGGAATCGATGACAATGACCGTGGGAACTAACTGGACAAACTCCCGACCAAACTCATCATAGCGATGAGATTTAAACAGGTATTTGTCTTTATTCTTACATTTTTCTTCGGCCATCGCACAGATGAGTTGGAAAATATCTTCGATATAGTGATAATCATTCAGATAATGATATTTGGTCTCCATCTCTTCATAATTAAATCGACTTAATGTCATCATACGGGATAAATTGGATGACCCTTCTAAATCGAAGTGGTAGATTTCTGCTTCCGGATACGGACGAATAATCTGAGAGCCAGAATAAATGGCAAAGGCCGTTTTCGCCACACCGGGCTTGCCGGCAATCGTAATAAATGATCCGCCAAATAATCCAATGTTTGCCCAGCGTTTTACAATCTTACCGGACTTATCACAGACATTTACTTGGTAACCATTTCGAAAATCCAACGGTAACAATTTCGTTGGATAGCCAATCGACGCAATGTTTTGATTTAAAATGCCTTTCTTATCTAACTTTTGCATAGCTGTGTATAAAGAGCCCATATGCTGTACCTCCTATATGGATTTGGTATCTTCACAATAAATGATATATATTTCAATTTTCTTTTAATAAGGAAATTACTTCGCTAATTCGCTTCTTCGAACGATAGATAAAGTTATATAATTCATCACGTCGATCACAGGCATATAGCGGCGCGGTGCTTCGATTTAATGCATCCATATCTTTCATTACATTTTGTAGGGATTCACAAAGTTGTATTAGTTTCGTTTTGTCATGTTTAACGGTATCGATATACATACGTCGCTGAATATATTCTAATACATATTTTAATTCCATAAATCGACCCTGTTGAAAATACAGGTCCATAATCGATTGCGCGTCTAATTCTTCCGTGTGCGTCGTAATGGCATTTTCAATCGTTCGAATATGATATTGCATAAAAACATGTAATGAGTTTACAATGTCCTTTACATCACGAATGCCTAGCATTAGGCGTTCCATACGATCCATAAAATCTTTTATTGGTTTCACTTTAGTCATAATAAAGTTCCTCATAATGTACGTCCTATAATAAAACTCCATTCCAGGCAAACTATTGTCTGGAATGGAGCGTTCTGATCGTATTACAACGATTTTACCCGACCGTTATTGGAGATGAAATTCACTTTGTTGAAGATATTGGTGTATTTCACATTCATCATGTCTTCGTCCGTGATCTCATCAAACGGTTTATCAATATAGAAGGTGGCTGCATTGTACTTCTTGTTATTGATTTTCTTCAGCTCCGTAAACAGTGACTTACTTTGCTGATCGAAGTAGTGGGTATGTTCCGGGTCTTTGTTAAAGCGCCCTTCCAGTACTTCTTTTTTAAACGCCTCATTGGCAAAGGGGTATACGATAACGGAATAGGGATAAATCACTTTCGCAACCGATACTTTGGTGCGTTCACCTTTCCCTATGATAATGGCTTTATGGTCCGAAGCTTCCACTTCTTCTTTGGTGTATTTCTGGATGAAGACCTGTACGGTAGAGGTCTTTTTCACATTGACCATATGCTTCGTTACGAAATTGGAGCTCGAGGCGTCGGCAAAGGTTAAGAAATACAGCGGATAATTCACTGGTTTTCCTACGCCAATCACATGTAAGAGCCCATTGTTTTTATCGTATTTGCTGTACTGGACAGCAAATTTGCCAGCATGCTCATTGATAATTTCCATTCCTTCCGGAATCCGATAGGTTAAGATATAGAGGTCTTGCGTGTACTCATTTCCATTCACCATCGGTTTCAAGAACGGCAGTCCACTTTTATTATTATAGCATACCGCAAAGGACGTGCAAGACAGTACTTGTACGGCCGGTGCGTCATTCATATTGCTTTCCAAAACGTTCTTAAAGAACGCATCTTCTTCCATATCACGCTTCAGAATATCAATGCCAAAATGAGATCCGATTAGCTCAATCCGAAAAAAATAATCGTTTTTGCTCAGGATGTCCCATTTTTTTAAATTGGTTTCGTTATAAATATAAATCATGATAATTCACCTTTCTTACTTACAATAGTAAAAAAAGAAACGGCCAGATTGGGGAGCTGACCGTCTCCTTCTCTATAGGATGTTGTTACCCTTTGGACGAGTTAATTTCTTCCATATACGCTTTACAAATCCGCGGATACATGTCCGGATCCAATTCGTTAAACGCGACGCGACGGCGTGCATCCCGCTGCCGACGATCGTCACGAATCCGCTGTTCGCCAAATCCTTTGATGATGGCACGACGCTGTTTATTGCCAAAGATTTCTTTGCTTTCCATAATCTTCAAGGCCCAGTTGGTAATCGCACCATATACGTTAATTTGATTCTTGGTTAAGGAATCAAAGTTCTTGTCCCGTTTCTCCAGCAGAATCTGTTTAATGAATTCTGCCGCGGTGTTTTCATCCATCTTTTTCATCATCAACCCAAATACCTGACCAATGACTTTCGGATCTTTCAAATCCGCGCCGGCATGGGTGATAACCCGATCGTCCAATACTTCTACGCTGGATTCATAAATCGCGTACAAGGCACTTGTGACCGTCGGCACAAAACGGAATAAATTTTTCGGCGTCACATAATCCGGAGAGAGAATCAGCGGCGCAATGGCCAACGCAAACGGCTTCTTAAAGCCAATCTTTTTCAGCTTCTTAATATTCTTCTCACAGATTTCCGCAAAGATTTTATAGATGGCAGCTTCTACGTCCAGATAGACGGCGTTCAGTCGTTTTTCCGAATCCAGTTTTTCGTCTTCGGGTTTATCCGTAGCTTTTTCTGAAGCAATGGCTGCATCAACTTGCTGTTTCCCGCGTTTCAATGTATCGTACAGGACAAAGGCCAGCCCTTCCGGAATACTTTCCGGGGTTTCTGTGGCCACACGAAATACTGGTTTCAAGAATAATTTCTTATTCAATACCAGCTCCGTAAAGGTTTGGCGATATTCGCGTTCTTCTTTATGATGAATTTCATCATAGAAGTATTCGCATAACGGCTGCAAGTTCATCTCGATCGTGCCGACCAATTCGGCCTTGTCAAGTTTCTTCAGCCCTTTCTCGCCCAAGTTGTCTCGATCAAATAATTCTTTTCCGCTCATCGTTTGAGCACCTCCTATTTTGTTTATTCTTCGGGTAAATAGTAACACTCAGTCATCTTGAGTTAACTGAGTGTTACCATGTAAATTTTTTAATATTTGTCCAAGAAATTGAAATCCATCTGCTCGATATCATTCTTCTCGGATGATTTGGTCCGGTCAACCAGCATCGATTCCACTTTTAAGGATTCCAAGGATTCGACTTGGTCAATCAAAGAGCCTTCTTTTTTCTTCTTAATCATCGATTCCACTTCTTCGATCCGCTGCATGATAATTTGAATCCGGTCATCCGGAATGGATAAGCCAGACAGAATGAACGCAAATCGATTCGGATATTGCTTCATATCATTGGCTTCGTTGACGAAGTAGTGCTCGAAGATTTCGATCGGTTCCCCGACGCTCTTCTTAAATTCCGTAAAGCCGGTATCATAATACTGACTCAGATTTGGCGTCAAATTGGCGATAATGCCCATGCGTTTGATAATGCGGTCCCGATCTAACGGACATGTGGCATTGACTTTCATATCCTGAATAATCAATCGATCCAAATGCATATCATCCTGGAGATCTTTCTCCATAAAATGTTCCGCTTTGGATACGTTAATCATGCCCGGTACCGTTAAGATTTTTAACATATCGGCATCGTCAATCATGCCATATTGTGTTTTATAGCTGTAATCCCCACGGATATACAGGATATCGGATACAATGGCTTCGTTGACTTTCTTCATATATGAAGCGGTATCCAGGTCTTTGAATTTTTGGTTGTCGTATAATAAATACGGCTTCCCGGTTGCGTTGAGCTCTTTCAGATATTCTAACGTATTCCGTTGCGCTCCTACGCTATCCACTAAGGTCGGCAGAATGCCAATGTTAATGAATACTTTATTTTCATAGACCCGACTCAAGATATCATTAAACATGATGGATACGCCGGATCCCGTACCACCGCCGGATGAAGAGACGATGAAGACGATATCAACGGGTTCCAAAAACGCATTGAATTCTTGGGCCATGATGATCTTTTTGAAGTCTTGTTTTAAGAATCGTTTGGCGACGCTTCGGTCTTTCCCTGCACCTTCTGAGTGGCCTATTAGCACTACGGAGATGGACTCCGAAATGGTATCCAGGTCTTTCACAGAAGAGTTGATGCATATAGCAGGTAACCCTTTGGTTACGGCTACATTGGCTACTTGATTTCCTGCATTGCCAATTCCAATAATCGCAATTTTCAACATATTGTCGTTCCTCCTAGGTATTTATTTACTTCTACCATAAGGATGTATATTAATAATATGATGTTTTACGATTTTCAATGTACAAATGGCAGCGTGCCATTTGTGGCAAAGCCAGACGCGTCATGATGGCCGCCGCCACCATAGGTCTGTGCAATTTTGCTGACATCAATATCTTTATCCGGATTCGCGCCCAGTCGATAAATACTGAATACCATTTTCCGTTCCGGCCGTTCAATATAATTGAATACCAGCCCAATTTCAAATTCAGTGAAGACCGACTTGAAAATTTTAGACGAACGCGCGTCGGTATTAATGGCAATGGCTTTCAGATCTTCAAACTTCCGCAGCTTACACGGGAATGCATTCTCTTTTACATTGCATTCATTTTCCGAATCGATATAGCGTTCCACGACCGTGCCTTGCACGACTAAATCATTGATAAACTGCGTATTGCCTTGGGCAATCTTTTCCCAGAATGCTAACCCTTCGTTAGTGGTTAACGGAATCCGATTCCAGTAGCTATTAATTCCGGCGATAAATTTGTATTCGATGCCTTCCCCATTATGTCGCCAACAATCATAGTCCCCGATCATGCGAATGCCTTGCGGAATTTCAATCTTTTCGATTTCCATAAAGGCCAGATCGCCGCTGGTTACTGATACATTGACTACTTTTCCAGGTGATTTTTCTCGCCAGCCTTTGCTATAAATATACGCTAATTCACAACCTGCAATCCCGTCATAACGCAATCCTTCCAATCCTGCCTGTTCCGTATACTTTTCAATATTGGACTTGTGATGATCTAACCAAATGATTTGTTTAGGATCGATAATTTGTGTTAAGTTGGCAAACATCTGATGATTTAAGCTGTAATCTACGATGATAACCCGGTCGTCTGGTTTCACAATGGCTGGAAAATCAAATATGGAATTATAATTGGCTTCTATGGTGGATACTGTATCGCCTTGTGCAGAAGCCCATTGCTGCATAATGTATCCGCCCATGCGTCCATCCGGATCATCGTGATGAATTACAATCGTATGCATATCGCACCTCCTAAAAATAGTTTATTAGAGTGTGAGGAGCCTGGTTACATAGTATAACCAGGCTCCTCAGTGAAGAGTACCACCAAATCACAAAATAGGAGGACTGGTGATAAATCGGGTAGCAAAAGGAATGTTCTTTGATTACGGAGATACATTTTCGTACACTACAAACGAAAAACGTGGTCGTTCTCTGTTGCCATCTTGAGTAGTATTATGTTTGGGGATACCAATCCAATGGAACAACGCTGAGATTCTTTCCAGGCTAATTTTGCCACCCTTCGTACTCCCGCATAGCCCATACATACGGCCAACTATGGTCGAGAGAAAGAAATTCATATGCAAGCGGAGTACGCAATATAAAGATGTATATTTGATTTTTAAAAAATAGCAGTAGAATTTCCGTAACCCGACGAATCAGGTTACGGAAATCCATTTTGTTTGCAACGGTCTCTTGTAAAGAGATACCCTTTGAGAAGTGTCACTATAATACGGAAAGGAACGTATGTTATGAACAAAACGTATGGAACTTGGACTGACTATAGCCCTATACAATTCGCACTCTCGTTATATAAGGAGATTGACTGCCAAAAATATTCTATCATAATAAAAGGAGTTTTACCACATGCCCCGCCAAAGGCATTGTGCTGTGACCAGCCTCCCCGTATTACAGTTAGTAAGTTGTATGATTTGTTTTATTTCATAATGATAGTGACTTCGTCTCCCAGTCGATTGGATCCCGGTTTATTCCGTACGATGACTTCAATATCAATATCCAAAATTTCAGCCCACCGCGCAAAATACTTGGAGCTCATCGCGCCCTCTTTGATTAGTTGGGACTTTAGATTATTTAAGTCATAATCATTGGCGAACCGGCCTTTCAGCGTTTTGATATTTAATTTCATATGCTGTAAGGCCGTTTTAATAACTTGCTTTAAGATATCATCATTTTCCCGAATCTGGGGCGCAAAGATTTCACCATCCGTATTTTCTAGCAGCTCCGGCGCGACTTCTTTGACCCGTAATTTAGGATCTGCTAATCGTTCCGCAATCCAATCTTTTGATAACTCTTTGCATCGAGATAAATGGAACAGGTCCCGTTTATCTTCTTCGTGTGCGATAATCCGATAGCCGCTGCCATATTTATAAATGGAGCCCGGAATCGGATAGTCGGTTTTCTTTAATTTGCCTCGATAAATGTAGACATAGGGATCTTCTTCTGCTGTGTCTTTAAAATAATAGCCCATTCGTTTGACCAAATGAGTCTTGGTAAAGGGTTTGACTTCAATAAACCCATTAGAAAATTCCAGCATCAGCCGGCCTTTCAGAATTTTTACTTTTGGTTCTTCATCCATTCTCTCGTTTCTCCTTTAGTTCACCAAAAATGGGCGTCATCCCAGAATTCGTGGGTTGACGTTGACTCATCGAATACGCTCGTAAGTCTTTCTTTTCTCTTGTCATCGAATCTTGCCAAATGCCAATGTCTAATAGCTTTGTGATATTCCGATCACCCCACGGCGTAATCGAAGTAAATAAGCCCATGGCTAAATTATAAAAATCCGTATGTGATAATACATAAACTAAATTTTCTAATTCATCATGGGCGATATCTGCCGATCGAGATCGTTTATCAAAGATAATCGTCGCGCCTTCATAGAGCCGATCTTGATAATCCACCACAATGGTAGGAAGACTTCCGGCAATATGAGACCCGACGACTTTTTGTATCAGGACTTTTCCTGTGTTGTATTCTCCGTATATCGATAACGTATTATTTTTATCCCGGTCATAATAAAAGATTTTATTATCTGTATCTTCAATCAACACCAACGTTTTCTTGAGAAAGGCTAATAACGAACCGATATGATGTCCAGGAATGGATACGGTTTGTTCTTTTCGCCATTCTTCCGAAGACATGGGGTTGAAATCCAATTGAATATACGGGACGAACGAATATCGATAACTTAGATACTGATTTTTCGTCACGTTGAGCCGAATTGGTTTTTTCTGCGGTTTCGCCCCCGCGGCAGGATTGGGCTCTTGGCCAATAAACATCACAAAGAAGCTGAGTTTAATTTGGCCAAATCGACCCAATTCCAATCCGGCCGATTGTAAAGTAAAATTTGCCATAATTTCTTCCACCAATATACATTCAGGATCTCCAGAATCGAACAATATTTTTTACATTTTCAAATATACAATCGATCAATAGAAATCCAATCAATACCTTTAGCGAGTCGCTATTGGTCGCATTATAGATGGTGGCGTTTCGTAAGAAGAACATAATGAGCACCGCCATCACAATCATTAAAATATATACGCTTTGTAATATCGATTTCATGCTTCAATTGCCCCTTTATGATATCTATTTTTATTTTTTTAAATTACTTCCCGGCTGGTATACGGCTTTCAATACCCGTTCCACCGCCGTCCGCGTAGCGCCATTCAGTACAATTTTATCTTTATTTTTCTGATACCAATCCAATGGATTACCGCCAAAATTACGGGACATAGCTTCCCAATCCAAAATCATTTCGGCTACATAAATCGGGTCCATTAGTGTAGGCACACCTGCTACAACCCATCCTTCATAATGATGCCGATTGCAACGATAATGATGCTCCCATGCTTTCTGAAATGCATCATGGTCTTTGGTTTCACCCGGCGCCGGATAAAAATACTGGCGATATCCTTCAAATTCTTCCTTGGAGAATTTGCTTTCATCATGGGTTTCAACTAATGTATGTAAGGTTTGCATGTCACCAATCGATAAGCCTAAGATCGCTCCAATTTTCGTACCATGCGCGGCATACGCGTCTTTTACATTGGCCCGGTGGTTATCAATATACACCTTATAAGCCATTTCTTCACTGGTTTTGCTTACATCATATTGCTTTTCTTTTTCCATGTTTTTTACACCCCTTTATTTTAATTTTTTGGAAAAGATCAAATTTATTAAATTTAATAAATTTGTGCCGAATGGAATTTTATACAATACAGGCTTCACGCGACATAGGAGTAACTTATTTTTGCTGTATGTACTACACTAAGAGGGAGGTATATCATGGCGAAATTTAAATCTCCCGCCGAGTTTATTAATACAAACGTAGAGCTATTATCACAGCGTCAGGGTTCCATGTATTCCGTATTTTTGGAAAGTCGCCCGACGATGTGTACGTACTACCACGTCAATAAAATTCGAAGCCGTACGGATAAAGGACTCAAACTTCCGGAACGCTTAAACGGGGTCATGTCTCCCATTCGTTACAATAAATTGCTGAATTTCCCACTCTATGGAATTGAGCAAATTCAATTGCAATTAGAGGAGAATGACGAAGGCCTAAATTCCGACTATAATGGCGAAGCCATTATTTTGCCAAATACGATTCACCCGTCAGTAGACGATTATTTTCTCATCAACTACTTAGAAAAGAAGTATATGTTCAGAATCGTAAAATACGAATACGATACGATTCGGAGCAATAATTATTATAAAATCCAATATACCTTACATGCCGTGGACGATGCGTTTTATCATGACATCGAACGGCAAGTCGTTAAGGTATTTTATACGCAGTTTGATAATATTGGCACGGATGATAAAGTATTTTTATCCGATGACGAAGCCAAAACCGTTAACGATTTAAAAGATCTCTATGCGGGTCTGGCTGAGGCATATCTGCGACAATATTTTGAGCCCTGTCGGGAGCCCTATAACACCTTGCTCTTCTACCAGGAAAGCACGTATTATATGTCCGACTATGATGCTATTTTTGACCAGAATCTGGTCCATTTCTGCAATGTCAATTTGCTGTTCTATGATCATAATTCGACGGATGCCATTTATTTCTATGAGGAGCCGCGTGGCTATTTCCATATGGATTATGCGAAGTCAATTTATGACCTGTTAGAGCATTACGAACCGGATCGCATTACCAAAATCAATGCATTCTTTGATTTGGAACCGACGGTATCGATGGATTCCATTTTCATGTATTATCGGGATCGTCGGGTGAAATATTTGCGAACCTATAAGACAGCGCAAAATTATTACAACAAACCATTGGATCCCTATCTGCCGGCTGAGTTTATTCAGTCCGTCGTTGATAGCGAACCAACGTCATTGACCGACCCCATTGATCGGTACATTTCGACCTGGTTGACTGCGAAAGATAATACAGATGCTTTATTAGCAATTACAAAAGAAATTGAGCCACATCATCCCGCCTATACATTCCATAATTTCATTTTCATTCCGTTATTCTTATTCACGTTATTTGATACCATTCAAACCATTATGAATACGATGGCGGAAGAAGAAGATGCATTAGCGGATGAGATGGCGAGTGAAACGGATGCGCTTAATACATAAGTATATTCTTACGCAGCAAAGAAACAATTTCATAATCAATTTAAATTAGTTAATTTCCTTTCGAAGGAGGTTAGACCATTGACTGTTTTCAAGACGATGTTCAGCAAATTGCGGGAGCAAAACGCCCGCAATGGCTTCGGAAATCTGCTTGCGGTTGCCAATGAGTCTGCCGTCGTACGTGATTTCATGCTTGAAGAAATGGGCGAAACTCCTGTCGAGGTAGACACTGCACCTGAGAAATTTAAAGAAGAAGAAATCGAAGCGGATGAACTGGAAAAAATTATCGAAAAAATTCCTGAAACCGATTTAGATGATGCCGCTATTGCCGCGGGTAAAACGTACAACACCCCGATTCCTGACGTAGAGTCCTATGTTGGGGGCTCGGTGGAAGAGGCAATGGAAGACATCGACTTATATATCCCGGATACTGAATTTGAAGCATAATATCGTTCTATTGAAACTCAATCATCTATGCCAAACAATTTAATTTTCTTTGATAGATTATAACCCAAAAAGTTGATCTCTCTATTTGAACTAGCCACTCGAATAGAGATTCTTTTTTATAAAGAAGACCCGACGGGTATTTGCGTCGTTACAGTTCAAATACAAACCGAATAATGATGTACATTACAGTCCCTTGTTACCTACAATCCGGTGACAAAATTTAGGGAAACGAAAAATTTTGATTTTAAGGGTATACAAATGAAGTAGTAGAGTTTTCTCTACTACTTCATTTATTAGACAATACATATAAACGAACGTGTATATAACCAATTATTTTGGAGGTGACTTTTTTAAAATGCGCATTTTAAAGAAACAGAAAAAAATCACCATTGCCACCAACGGAAAGCTTCGGCTAAAAGGCGGAATCCGCGGGCCGATTGAAATTCCGTACATGGAAGACGTATCCACAATTGGTCGTATGGTTATGGCCGGATACAAAGTATATGAACATCTTTCCAATGGCGAAAAGGTAGCCCTGGATGTCCATAACTATAATCAAGAAAATGGCAAAGGTGATATGAAAGTTCGTTTGGAGATTGTCAAATCCGCCGATGAACTGAAGACGACCCAGAAGGACCCGAATAAACCGTCCGTGGTCAGTAGTGGTAGCACTCGGAATATCGTTCCGAAAGTTGATATCTACACCAAAAAAGAATGATAGAGAAGCGTATGAGAGCATTGTGTTCTCATACGCTTCTTCGTTGTGCCCTATAACAGGGTTTCGTCCGACGATTCGGATTCATCGTATCGTTTTCTTCGTTTCTTTGCGGGTTCTTTCATTGT
>Ga0265299_10003053_pt1 | contig 16612 bp, 14 predicted proteins | sample AusTroGonzalo_MG_4_FD_193485 | JGI IMG/M metagenome (GOLD analysis project Ga0265299, IMG submission 193485) | Bovine rumen microbial communities from tropical cattle in Woodstock, Queensland, Australia - Gonzalo_02 | ecosystem: Host-associated > Mammals > Digestive system > Stomach > Rumen ... | reverse complement strand
CGGCCAGCCCTTATTGCTTTAGAATTAGTTTAAACCTTCAACTAGAGTATTGTTAACTGTGTAACGGTATTCAAAGTTTTCGGTTACTAAGTTTGTTGGGTTTGCTGCGTCGCAGTATAATGAGAATGCATTTGTATCGGAGAAGTCTTTATCACATCCGCTAAAAACTAAATTATCTGCGCAATAGCTTGGTGTAAATTCAAATACTGTTTCTTTTTCATTACCGCTATTGAATGATATTACACCAGTGATTGTGACCAATTCTTCATTCATGCTACAATCAGTTACTTTAAAGTCTTTGACATTAGAGTATGTTTCAGTTAAGAATTTAGTAACTGGTGCACTGAATGCTGCTTCATCAAAGTCTTCAAATGTAGCAATTGAGAAGCTTTCGGTTAAGCCATCTAATTTGCCCTTTACGAAGTTTACTAAACGGGCATTTGAATCTTTTGAAAGTTTACCATCAGTATAAGTAACAAGTCTTAATAAGCCTTTAGAGGCATCAGCTTTTGATATACCCCAAATACTGACTGATTTTGCGCTTGATGCAGAAGCAACATTTTTTGCTTTGTCCACAGCTTTTTGGAAGTCTGTATCCCAATCGCCTGCTTCTGGCCATTTTATTGTACCAACTCTAATTTCGAATGAGTTAGCAGCTTTTGTTACTTGTCCTGCGGTTACCGTAGCGTCTCTTTCGGTGTTGGTTTCTGATTTTTCTCTGTGTGCGATATCTTGTGCAAGTCTGTCTGCTGGAGATTCATCATGGTCATCACCAGTAATGGCGTCAACTAATTTCGGACCTTTGGTAGCGCCGTCATATTTCCAACGGCCTAAATATTGTCCCTTAATTGTTCCACCGGTTGCCGGTGTTTTTAATACTGTTAGGTATGCTTTTCCATCGATATCTTCATCTGCTGTGGCATCGTCTTTATATCCAAAAATCGTAGCTGGGCCATTTGTGCTTACGCTTGCCCATTCCATAGCAACTCTCTTAGCCTTATCCCATTCACGGAAAATTGTAGTCTCATAGTTGCCTGTACTGACGCCTTCATCGGCCATTGATGCCCATTTTACAACAACGTAAGTACTGAAATCTTTATTTAAGTTATCGCCAGTCTTTTTATCGTGTCTGGCAGTTGGGCTAATGTGTCTATCCCAAAGATCTTTAACTTTATCTTTAAGTTTGCTAAATAATCCAGCTTCATCTAATTCTTCTGCACCATCTGTGCCTTCACCAAGATATTTTTGAACTTCTTTTTCAGAAATTGGCTTTTTAAATTCATCGCTGGCAAATAATATATCTAAGCCGTCGTCTTCAACTGCTTCCTTTAATGATTCATTAAGGCTTTCTGTTTTTTCATCGGCTTTAACAGTTGCAACATTTGGAAGTGCTTCTAATTCTTTACCGCCTTTATTAACTTCAATATCTGCATTGGTTAATAAGATGAATTTCTTATCAGCATTTGCCTTTGCAAAATTAAGCGCTTTTGTAAAATCTGTGTCTGTAAATTTATGCATTTTTGTTGCACCAGCTTCTTTTGCCGCTTTTACCATTTCAGCCTCTTTAGAAGCTAAGCTACCAGAGAGGTCTAGAAGCGCAATTACTTCTTCTGCAGCAGGAGTTTCTTCAGCTGATTGTGCTTCTGTATCTTCGGTTAAAGCTTCATCTACTGGGGATTCCTCAACTGAAGTTTCTTCCGCAACTTCTTCTTCCGGAGTTTCTTCTACTGGTTCTTCACTGGGAACTTCTTCTGCAGTTTCTTCAGTCTCAATAACTTCTTCAGCAGGAGTTTCTGGATTCTTAACGGCATCTGGAAGGGCTGCATCTAAGTCAGCCATAAAAGCATCTAAACGTCTTTGAATAGCGGCTTTAATTTCATCATTATCAGCAGATTTTAAAGCTTCTTCTTCTTGCTTAATCATTTGTTGTAAATAAGCAATATAATCATTATGTGCTTTTAATTTTGCATCTAAGTCTTTATCAACTTCTTCAGTTAATTCGCATTGGTTAGTACCTTCATTAAGCGTAAGCTTTTCAGAATGGTTTTCGGTAGCTAAGTCACTATCCTTTTCAGCATCCTTTAATAATTCAGACGCATGGACAGATTCTTCTTTCTTTTCCTCTGCGGACTGTAGCTCCTTTTTTATCTTGGAATAGTCGGTATCGGAAATTTCTTGATCTGCTTTTACATTGGCGTTTTCCGGCTTGTCAGCGTCCTCATTTAATGGAGTCGAGCCAGAAACACTAAAGGCCTCTTCTTTCTTTTCTTCCTCTGTTTCTTCTGGGATTTCCTCTAATGAAAGATCTAAATCTAATTCTTCTTCAGATGGTGCTTCTTCAGCAGGTTGTTCTTCTTCTGCTGGCTCTTCTAAATCAAAGTCTAAATTTAATTCATTTTCTGGTTCTTCAGCGGCTTCATAGTTAGCAGCCTCTTCTTCAGATACTGAATCTACTTTGCCGATTAATGTGTAGCCAGAGGTATTTCCACAGTGTTGACAGACTTCATTGATATTGACGACCTCTGGGTTTTCTTCAGAGTGTTCGATATCTTCTGGATTCTTATAGAATAATGTCATACATTGTGGGCATTGAATAATTACTTTGCCAACATAAGATGGAAGCAAATCTTCTGGAGACTCTGCATCTAAATCAACGATTTTTTCAATACGGGCTAATTTAGCCTGTGCAACTTCTCCCTCTCTGTCTTCCTGTGCTTCATTAAGAGACTCATTATCATTAACATTATAATAGTCTTCAACTAATGTCTCATGCGCCGACTTTTGATTGAATCTTTCCTTTAAGTCTACTCTATTGGCAGCAATACCCTTCTCAGCAACGGGAATTTCGATTTCGTCTAACGCTTTAAATGCAGCTTCAAGATCAAATTTTTCAACTGTTTCTTTTTTCATAGGTTTGTCTTTTCTCCTTATTTACATTCCCTAGTCGATAGGGTATATCAATTGACTATTGACTCTTAGAACTTCTCTAAGTTCCTTCAAATCATTGTTGCCCTCTTCAAGAAGCTTTTCGCCATCTTGTGTCCAAAGGGCATTTGATTGAGTGAATCTCGTTCTGATTCTTCCCAATATAATTTTTGTTTGTGCAATACACATTCTGATTAATATGTCTTGCCAGTAATCACTTTGGATATCATCTACTTTTTGAAGTTTAGGAATAAATTCAATTGTAACGTATCCAGGTGATGACATGTTGTTGTTTATGTATAACTTGTGGTTATGCTTATCTTCTCTAAATGCCATATCAGTAGACATGGTATTTCTTAGCTGCGACAATGTTGTTCATGCGGCATAGTTCATGACATAATCTTGAACATTATACATAGTGCCAGCATTACTAAATATCATTCATTGTTGAGCAAATAGTGGGTCCATAGTAAGTGCATTGGTAGCGTCATCAGAATTGCCCATGCCAGTTAATCTATATACTTTAACTATCGAGCAGTATTCTAATCCAAGCTCATCTAAATCTATACAAGATTTAAACGGCACCGTTAGGAATGATGGCTCATCCCAATAACGTTGTAGTTCTCTAAGCGATTTTTTAACAGCAAGGGCTATCGTTTCATCTTCTATCTCTAATTCAAGGACGCCACCAGTAAGTTCAAGTTTTACTTCTTCAATAACGTCTTGTGTTTTCATCTGTTATAAAACTCCTCCTTATCGGCAACTTATCAATTAATTTAGCAAATAATATAATAATATAAAACAAAAAGCTCAATTTAATTGAGCTTTTAATTGGCAAAATCATCAATAATATTGTCTGGATTTAGTAATTCTATATCAATATTATATTTATTTTTAAAATATATTATACTTTCACTAATAGATTTGACCCAATCTTTAAAGAAAACTTGGTGTGGTGTGACATGAATTTTTGTTTTAAACGGCCAGTCTGTTCTATTTCTACTTACCATATGTAGTATTAATTGGCCTTCTTCAACAAAGCCTACGATAGACGGTGCGCCTCTTTCTGCTAAGCTATTCATTAATCCATAGCTAGAGGTTAGATGAAGTTCTTCTTTATAAATCCAATCTTTATACCAATAATTTAATATTGTTTGATCATGTCACGAAATATTTTTTGGCAAGTCTTTTAGTGTATTTAAAAGTCTTTGTCCAAGTCCTGGATTATGTTTAAAATCTCATACGAATAATCCGCTGCAAAAAACGGAGTTCCCTAAAACATATGGCTTTATGGGCTTTGGCGACTGATCAATTACGGCAGACATATGAGGCATACCCATAATTTCATCTACATTTTGCTTAACCCATAAATCAGTGTCCAGATAGACCATCTTTTCAAATTTATTTTCAAAATTTTGCCCTAGAATCGCAAGCTTTTTTATAGCTTTTGCATATCAATCCAAATTACAAATATTTTGCACTTTAACTATATCATCTTCTATATCGATTAGTTTTATTCCAACTGTTTGTAATATAGACCTTGTTTTTTGGTTAACTTCTTTAGTTACTGCACAGTATATAGGATAGCAGGTATATACGTCTAATAAATTTTTATATAGCCCTAAAGTTAAATAGACATAATAGTCATTGGAGCTTAAAAATAACATTCAAACATTTTTATCTTTTGGTATAACTGTTAAGTCTTTTGGGAGGTCCCCATATTCTGCAATATAATTTAAAATATTTGCGGTATTTTGTCTTAATTGCAGGTCATTTATATTAATATCTTGTGACCAAGTAGATTGCTCGCATGTTATTTTGTTATCTCATTGTATACAAGAAAGCCCACGAGGTGGTGTAAATTCTAGTCCATTGTATTTTATATATAAAAGATATGATCAAATACAGTCCTCATAGCCATCATTTTTTTGCGGGTCAATTTCAGGAAAAGGCTCTTTTTCATAGATCATCCTAGAAATTGCACAAAAATTTAGCTGTGCAGGATTATAAGGATTTAATCTATGCAAATGTCTTTCATAACGGTCTTCCCTTGATATAAAAGCAAAGCCATTAGGGTTCTTTTCCATTAATTGTAAATATTCATCAATTAAATGTGGGTGTGCAACCTTAAGAACTGCATCATCATCAAACATAATAATATAATTAAAAGAAGTGGCTAAAAAATCTTTTCTGAGCTGTTTTCTGGCCCCCAAGATTCCGAGCTTCTCATAATGGTTTATTATTAGTTTATTTTCCACCTCACGCGGTGTAAAGTCTTTTCAGTTTTGAGCTATGACTAAAATAGGCAACATAGGCATAAAGTCATTTAATTGCTCTAACAAATTATTAAAATCGGTAATACGTCTCTTTCTTAGCTTTGCGTCATCTGGCAAATAGCTTATAATTCCAATTACTGCATTTATCATATTATATTATACAGTTTAGAAGTATAAATAAGTATTTTTCTTGCCATCTGCAACCTGTTCTGGAGCTTTATATTCTTCTTCAATTAAGTCTTTGTAATTAGCAGGAAAACACTTATTTTTAACAATATACTCTTGAATTCTATGTGTATTTCTAATTATTAACTGATGAGGTCGTCTAACATTTGCTCAAGTAGATACAACATTTTCTTGGCGATTCATGAATTGTATTGGTCTAATTGTATTAGGTGCAATGAATTCGTCTTTCGCATATTTATTGTGTAATAAACAAGCATAAATAGTATCTTCATATCCCTCATTTTTTTGTGGGTCAATGTCTACCATTTGCTCTTTCTCATAAATAGCTTTAGAAATTGCGCATAAATTTAATTGTGCACCGATATAAGGATGGTATTTTATATTAGATGCGTGGACTTTTCCACTTGGTCTAATAAAGCAAAAACCATTTGGATGCTTATCTATTTCATTCATATAATCTATATGAGCTGTTTCGTTATCACATTGGATAATGCAATCATCATCCATCATAATAATATAATCATAGCCTAATTTTAAGAATTCATCATGCAATGTTTTGCGTGCATTTAAAATTCCTAACTCTGGGTACTTTTTAATAACTTGCTTATTAGCTGTTTTAACAGGATTAAAATCTTTCCAATTTTGTGCAATAACTAAAATATCTATATCCGGCCACAAAGTATTTAATTGTGTAAATAATCTATTAAGTCTATTCATACGTTGCGTTCTATCAGGTTCTTTATCTGGTAGTCAGCTTGGTATTCCAAAGCATTTTTTTAACATAGTAGCCCTCCATTAAAAATATAAGTAGGTATTTGGTTGTTGTCCAATTGTTTTCTTTTTTTCTTCCTGTTTTTTAGCCTGTATTACAGCTTTTTTCTTTGCTGGTAATTTTATAATTGCTTCATAGGCTCTTTTACAACAATTGGGATCATTTATAAAACTTATTTGAGTTTTTCTGCGCGTTGTATATTTAGCGTCAACTTTATAATCTGCTTGCAATGTTTTTTCTAAAATAGTAAATAGTTTATCTGGTGTGTCCGCGACTGGCCCAATACCTTGGGTATTTATATCGAAAACAGAGCCGTCTTTTTTTAATAAATTTGCAGTTAGTTCTTTCCAGTCTGGTTCAAAATATATGCAAGGTTTATTAACCATGCCCATTTCATATACATTTGAGGTATAATCTGTAATTATTAAACTACTTTTTATAAACAATGGTTCAAATAAATCTGCATTTGGCACTAATTCTACATTAGTAAACTTTTTAAATAATGACTCGTATTTTTCCATTTCACAGTGAAGTTTAAATAAAAATTTAACATTATATTTTTTTGCCAACATTTTAATTCTATCATCTTGTAATAAAGCTGATACATTTTTATAAAATAATGATTTTTCAAAGGTATCTTTAGTTAGTCAAGGTCTTCACCAAAATTGAATTAATATATTATTTGTTGGTCCTATATAATTTTTATTATTTATAATGAGGCTATCTTGTCTAGGCTGACCGGTTAATGCAATTTTTGATGCTGGAAATTTATATAAATTTACTAGTGTATCGTATTCTAATTTATTTCCAGCTAACATAAGATCAAATTTAGCATTAACTAAATATGCCAGTTTTCTATAAAAACAGCCATGATTTAAGAAAATAAAATTAGTATTTTCTAAACTAATTCCTTTAATAGTATGAAATGGCAAGTAGGCTCCACAAATATATGTTGCAGAATCTACCTCTTGTTGCAGTACTTTAGTATTTTTGGCATCAATTAGATTAAATTTGTCTTTTAGTAGCCTTGGTCAATCAGGGCTATCAGCATTTAGTACATATTTAATTGAGACTTCTGGGTGATACTGCTCTAAAAATCTATAAAAATATTCAGCATTATCTCCAGCTTTTCTTAATCTATCAAATAAAACGAATTTCATATTATTATCCTTTTCTTTATAATATTATAATCCAAAAAAGCCCGGTGTATTAAGATAGCCTTGTAGCTTTTTAGGTTTGTCTTTTACAATAATATAATTTCCTTTTTTATCTCGTGGCTGCAAATATTTTTTGTCCGTGCCATTTTTAATTGTGGCACTGACTGATTCTTGGAATTTAGCAGCTAATATTTTATCCTGGTCTGGCGTTATCCCATAGCACATTTCTATGACTTCTACGTATTTTAGGTTATATTTAATAATTAATGGAATTAAGTCATTAGACCAAAAATCTCATCACGTTCTTCCCGTTTTTCCTGGAGTGCAGCCAACAAATATAGTTTTATCTAAAAGCTTTTTTTCTTTCAGATATTCAATATTTTTCAATAAAATATTTCCGTTAAGTTTATGAAGGTCTTTATTAAGGTCAAAAATATTTAATGAATATACAAAATAATAATTATCATTAGACTTTACTTGTGCTAAAAAATCTTTAAAATTAGCTAAGCGCTTTTGTAAGACTTCTTGGTATTTGTCTGTTCTTGGGTCTTCGTGTACTATATTAACTATGTCATAGCAGTAATATACTGGGCTATCGCCTAAAAATATTGGATTACGAGATTTTATCTCGGGTATACTATTTTTAAGGTGTTCCATATAAGTTCCGTCTAATAATGCCGATATTAGACCCTGCCCTTTTGCAATTACGTTATCGACTGGGCCTTTGATTCTATCTGGACCGAGATAGTGCACAGCTGCGCAGCTGCCATATATTTGCATAAAATTATACATAATGATTGTCTTCCTTAATTTTTGTAGAGCTTATGCCCTCAGTTCTTGGTAGATATATTACTTCGACGCCTTCATTTTTTAAGAAGTCAAATTTGCCTTCTCAATCGCTTCCCATAGTAAAAATATCTATATTATATTTATGCATGTCTTGCACTTTTTGTTCTCAACAGGTTTCAGGAATAACCTCATCTACATATTTAATTGACTCTAGCATCATTTTTCTTATTTCATATGGATAATATGCTTTTTTACCTTTAATGGCATTAAAATCATCACTAGAAATCGCAACGATAAGATAGTCGCCAAGTGCTTTAGCACGTCTTAAAAGATTAATATGCCCATAATGTAATATATCGAATGTGCCGTAAGTTATTACTTTTTTCATTCTTCATCACCTAGATAATTTAGCAAATAAATCTATTAAATCCCTTTTAAAAGCTAATAAAAAGGACTCCCGAAGGAGTCCTAGTTTTAATTATTCTAACCTAAACTAGATTAGGCAACGATGCGGCCAGCAACTAAGAGGTTCTTGTTGAGTAATGCCTTAGCATACCAAGTTGAGAAGCCTTGTGCTAAACCACCATCTGGTGTTCCAAGTAGTTGGGTTGGGACGATAGCCATGTAAGGTGCATAAACACCAGCAGAGCTCATCATATCAGAACCGTTTAAACCAAGGAAGAATTCGCCAGAAACAAGAGCTGGAGAAACATAGATTGATAAACCATCTAATTCACCAACTTTGTAAGGTCCATTCATCTTTGCGTTCTTAACAGCTGTGAAGCCATTGACGAAACGTAAGACAGGAAGGACGTCGGCAGAAATAACCATATAGTTAGGATGGAATTTCTTTGTTCTGTTGTAGATAACAGCTTTGGCTTGTTCAATAACTTCTAAGAAGCCATTGTAGTGTTCAAATTTGCTAACGCCAACAGGAAGAGTCTTTGACCATTCAAGAACTTCTTCATGGTCGAAGGCAGCTTTGTAAAGCATATCGACGATTTCAGTGTCGATTTCGTAAGCTAATTCACCACAAGCTTGTTCAGCGATTTGTTTGTCAAGTGAGAAGCCGTAGTCAGTCTTAGCTTGGAAAGCAGTGATTTGGTCGTAACGAACAGCGATACGTCTTGGTTCAGCAACAAGAGCGATTCTTTCCATTTTTGGACCAATTGTTGGGATGTCTTGTGCAGGAACGTGTTCCATTTGGAATTCTTCAGAGAAGTAAGCAACTTTGGAACCAGCTTCAACACCAGCTTTTAATTCAGTAGCAGTGATGTAAGAAACGACACCAGCTGGGCTGATGACTTTAGCATCTTTGCCACCTTCGAATTTGCCAGTAGCCATTGGGCTTAAGGCAACATGACCGTCAGAACCAACAGTTTCAACGATAACTTGTGAAGTGAAAGCAGTTCTTGCTTCGTTTGCTTCACCAAGACCGAATACGCCATTGAATTCGAAGCCTTTCTTGATGTCACCCTTGTCAGTCTTAGATACATAACGTAAGTAAGCAACAGATCCACTGTAAGAAGTCATTGGGTGAACGATGACTAAATCATTAGCGATTAATGATGGAACAGCGATGTTTGTAAGATTTAAGCAGAATTTCTTCCAATCGCCTAAGTCAGCTCTTTCAGTGGCTTGGGTATTCATGGATTCTGTCATCCAACGATTAGTGTTGTCTAAAAGGACAGCAGTTGTTAATTGTGTGTTGGCTGAAATTGTTTTGCCATCAAAATTCTTAGCGACATAACTTTCAGCAACTTTTAATTGTCTTGAATAAGTTTCAAGTAAGTTTTGTCTCATTGTTTGTCTCCTTAATTAATTTTTGTGATAGTTTTGTAAGATATCAAGCTTATTTAAGTCCGGCCAAGATTAATAGGTCGTCGTCAATTTCGTAACCAGCGTCTGGGTCCACAGGAGCTTTCTTAGTAGAAGTGCTCTTGGATTCGTTGATTACCATCGAAGCTTTGCCATAACCTAAGCCAAACATTGGACGACCTTCATTGAGAAGATCATTGCAAACTTTGTCGATATCGTCTAGCGTGTAGCCTTCGACAAGCTTGCTAGTAATATCAGTAGGTCTGACGCCAAGCATCGTAGCTTTTGAAGCAATATATCTTTCTAATACAGACTCATATTTGCTCTTATAAGCTTTGGCGAGATTCGTTCTCTCTTGTAGTCTCTTTTTAGTAAGATTTACTTGTTCGGTTAATTCTTTTTCTGTATTTTCGGCTTCTGTTTGCACTTCAACCAATTTTTCAGTTAAGGATTTAACCTTAGCCTCATTAGTGTTGACGCTTTCAGTCAAACTGGCATGGTTTTCGACTTTTTGTTTTAAATCTTTTATTTCAGTATCTTTCTTGCCTAATTGCTCTGTAAGAGATTGATTCTCTTTTTCAAGCTTTCCGGCCTTAGCAGCTAATTCACTAACTCTCATGAAGCCAGACTTGTATTTCTCAAGTTCTTCTTTTAAACCATTGACCTCAGTATCACTAACTGTTTTTTGATTTTTAAGATCTCTGATTTCATTTTCGAGTAAGTCTTTTTGGCGAACTGCTTCTTTTAAGCTTTCGATAACTTCATCTTCTCCATCATCGACGGCTTCGTCAGAATTTTCTACTGGCTCTTCAGCAGCAGGTTCTTCCTCAGAACTAACTTCTTCTTTATTATCTCCCTCTACGGGGCTATAACCGATACTAACAATAACTTTTCCCTCTTCAGAATCATCAAATTCTAAGTGGGTGATTTCTAATTCTTTATCATCAATTACGATTGGCTTGAATTCTAAGGACAAGTCTTTATCGTAGTCTTTGAATTGATCAATCATTGCCCCAACAGTTGCGGCAGGTTCTGTGACTTCTTCAGGAGCAGGTGTTTCTTCAACAGCATCTTCTGCAGGAGTTTCTTCAACAGGAACTTCCTCAATAGGGGTATCAACTGAAGCATCCTCAATAGGTGCTTCTTCAGCAGCGGCCTCTTCAGTTTCTTTTTCTTCCTTAACGTCTTCTAAGATGATATCATCTGGAAGTACAGGAATTAATGAAACATCTTTTGGAGTGCCACCAGGAAGAATATCCATAGGAGCTTCTTGAAGTGGCTTCTTATCACATTCTGTGATAGGCTCATCTTCAATATTAATATCTAGTTTTTCTAGTGTTTCTTTCATTATTTTCTTCTCGTCAGCTGTTGCGTTATTTAAAGATTCAGTAAGAGCAGCTTTTAAGGTTTTTCCGTGCTCTAGTGATTCGCATACAGATAATCTTGCTTTTTTAACAGCAGGTAATTGTACAATATCCCATGTCTCTAAGAAGAATGTTTCAGGATCGACTTCATCATTTGCCATGATGTCTCCTGATCCTCTTGAGCTGATTCCTGGAACAAATCCATAATCACATAAAGTCTTTAATAATCGACCGTTATCAGTATCTAGGATATCGACATAGGCATAAAGATCACCATCAACAATTTTTGGCATTTCTGGAATGCAAGCGCAAACCAATTTCATGTCTGTTTCTTCTCTATTGGCTGGATGGCCAAGTTCCAAGAATAAACTCTTTGTTGCTAGTTTTTCTTTAAAGATGTCATCTGCTAAAGCTTTTTCCCACAAGTCTCTATTATAACCGCGGCCATTTCTTGTCTTTTCTTTACAAGTAGCAATAGGTCCGTATAATCTGCCGAGAATGTGACGGGTAGCTTTTTCTTCTTCAGACAATGGTTGCATTTGTAATGCTTCTAAAACTTGTTTATTTTTAGATTCCATTCTCTAATCTCCCATCTTATACAATAATTAGGCTAAACAGCAATTGTCTAATTAATTTAGCCTATAATTTTTTACAAATTTATTAAAATAATAAATTAATAAATTATTAGCCAAGAACGACTTCATCGCCGGCCTTAACTACTAATTCTTTGTCTTCAGCTGTTGGTAAACCGCTAACTGAACCTAATAATTTACCAGCTGCGACATAAACTAACTTTAAGGCTTTTGCTTCTTCTTCAGAAACTTCACCATAAGTAAGAACTACATCTTCTGCAGTTGGGATGTCTTTTTTGCTGGCATATAAATGTCTAACGCCTTCGCCATCTAATTTTGCATAGATTAATTTGTAACCATTTTTTAATTCCATAGAATAACTCTCCTTTTATGATTTATTAATCAACGCGTCATGGTTTACGCGTTTTATCAATTAATTTAGCTAATTAAATGAAAGACAAAACAAAAAAGCCTAAATATTTACTATTTAGGCTTTGCTTTAAATATATATTATATATTTATTCACTCAGTTCTCTACGACCTGCAATGTATTCGAGAACTAATAAATCTGCTTTTATGACCTTAAGTAGTGCTAAGCAACTATCAAATACTCCAGTTTGGAAATAAGCTGCTAAGATTTTACTTATTTCTTCAGCACGCACTTCTTTATAGAAGACTGCTGGATTTTCTAGTTTATTACCATAAAGCAAGATTTGGGTTAGGAGGCTAGACAATGTTGTTAAAACTGCTTTAGGCTCCACAACCTCTTTTAGAATATTTGTATAAAGAGGAGATTTCTTTTGATTATGGCTTTTGCGTAAGACTTCATAGAATTTACTTACTTCTAAGCCTCTGTTGTCAGAAATGAACTTTAATACTTCTAATGGGATTTCTCTTGATACTAGAAGTTTTCTCATAACGGGGTCAACGCCTGCTACTCCGGAATCTCCGAGTTTTACAAGGATAGATAAACAATCGTTTTTAGTAATCATATTTTGTCCTTTCGAATATCTTATTAATTATTTTCTGTGAAGTCTTTGTTTTCATCAGCTTCCTCGGGTGTTGGAAGCTCTCCGCCATCTTCGAACAAATCTTGGTCTTCAGTTAAGATCGTGCTACCAGTTGGGCTAAATGACTCCTCAGCTGGTAATTCTTCATCTGGCATAGAGTCTAAATTAAGCTCATCTCCACTGTCTTCGGCTGCTGGTGTGGCTTCACCTAAATCAGACTCACCACCATTTGCTTCAGCCTCTTCTTCAGCTTTAGCTTTTGCAGCGGCCTCTTCAGCAGCTTTGATTTCTTGGTCTAAGATAACATTAATTTCGTCTCCAAGATGAATTGTATTAACAAGTGTCTTAATGATAGCTAATCTTCTGGCTTTATCTTCAACATCACTAAATAGGCTATTAATACTACTAATAGCATTAACTCGATCTGTGAAGTTAGCTCTAAAGTCTAATTCTTCTTGTGTTAATGGTGCTCTCATTTTTAATACGAAGTTATTTAAATATGCTTTGCATCCTCTATTTAATAAGATTAGATTAATAATATCTGTAATAGCTTGTAAAATAGTATTTTGGATTCTCTTAACGCCTTTAGCATAAACGCTTGAGGTAATTGTTAATGATGTACCGCCATTGAATCCTGCGCCATCGTCTGTCCAACCAAAATATTGTTTTGGAATTCCATATGAAGAATAGAATTTATTATTCCACCAATCTAAATCAGTTAATTGTTTTGGGTCATAATCGCCACCGACAGATTCAACAGAAATTGCACCTTGTCCATTATGTGTAGCATAATAGATGAAATTTTCTACTGCACCAGGATTATTATATTCTGACATAGAATTATTAGGATTATATGCTGTTCTTTGCTCAAACATTTCTTTAACTCTGCGTAGAGTTAATTGAACTTGCTCTTTGGACATATCGCCAACTTCAACAGCAACTTTTCTAACAATACCAGAACGGGTTAAACGACTTAGTAATACGGCAGCTTCTAATAAAGCTTTTTCTCTCCAAATCTTATATGAATCATATAATAAAGATTTACCACGTCTGACAGTATATGTTTGACCTGCTCCACCAGATGATGATGGAACGCCTGCCTTTTTCTTTGTTTTGATTTCTTCAGGGTCTTCATAGAATAAATCAACTGTTTCTGGAAAACGCGAAACATTATCCTCTAAGCAGGCATGTACAAAATCGTCTGCCTGATAAACATTAACATCGCTTGATTTATATCTGAAGTTGAAGCTATTATTATTCATTAAGCCGGTTGTTCCACCGACGAATGAAGATTGATCAAATGGGTTTGGTTCATTTGGTACCTCAATATATCCAAATGTTTGGCCGAATTTGGTAAGCTCAAACATTGTACTTGGGTCTGGTACCATTTCAACATAGTAGCTATATGGGTCACTTGTTTTATGTAAAACTAAATTAACATCTTCGTTTAATGTTCTACTACCATTTGCTTTATCGATATTTGATTTGTTAAATAATTTATCAACATAATCTGACTCTCTATAAAGTCTTAGGTAGACGTCGCCATATTTGATTAAGCAATAAACTCAGCCAAAGATTTTCTTGTCTACATTAATGGTATTTAATAAATAGTTAACGAATTTGCTAATATTTGGGTCTTGTGATTCAGCCCATACAATATGTCCACTATCAGACATCTCTGTAACATCTTCAGAATAAAGTCTAACGATAGACGATACTGATGAGTCTTGACACATTGTGTCAATTAGTTGATATACTTGGTCTCTTGCATTTGAAATTGAAGTAAAATGCTCAAGAGCAGAAATATCTAATTTGCTAGATAATCCTGCTTCAATAATATTATCAACTAATACTTTATTAGTATCGATATCTAATTTGGTTGTGGAATCCAGTACTACTGGTTTTGCCTGATTACCGATCAGGGGACTCTTAGATTTTGGCTTTTTTGTAACTTTCTTTTCTTCTTCTGCCATACTTGTTCTCCTCTGTTTTAAATAATTATTATACCATCGCTAATATTGCGATAAATATCATATTGTTCTTTGTTTTCACGACGTCTTTCTGCGTCTTCTTCATCTAACTCATTATAAACGTCTGAATACATTTTTGCTAATTCTGCTTGGAAATCAGCTATCATCTGTGTTTTTTTATGATTATCTGAATCCATACTTATAGTTAATGTTGCATCTAAATTGTCACCATAATTATAAGAATATTCTTCAGCATATTTATTGGCTAACCACATTGCACCACACACGGCGTCAGCTTGGTCTTTTGAGTTGATTCCGTCTGGCGTATGGTCGATATGACCGTCACCTTTTCTTTCAAGACCAATTAATTCATCTGTTAATTGGTCGCATTTTTTATATATTTTAATACGTCTGTCATAGATGGCTGATTTAAAATTGTGATACGGTAGACATGTTTTTGTTTTTTGGTCTACACGGTCAACTGATATGATTTCAGTTTTGAATCCTTCACCTCTTAAATCTTGTAATACAGGAGCAGATTGGAAGGTATCGCTTGAAATACCCTTAATCGCAAAGCCTCTATCACGAAGCCAACGAATGAAGTTCTTATTTTTAGTGAAACTTATATAATAACCTTTTGGTGCTTTGATTGAGACAGAAAATGCTAGTTTATATTGAAGTTCACGAGAATTATCATCACCCTCAACAGTTGGTTTTTTACCTGTAATCCATACGCCTGCAATACCTGTTTTGTCGCCTTTGCCTCCGCCACCGGTAGACATGTCTAAGTGAATGAATAACGGTCTTGCCATATCCGTTGGATTTACTCTTGATAAATCGAAGAAATTCGCATATTGTAGATGGTCTTCTTCAGAATCACCAACCTCAATTACGTCTTTTGTAAATGGGTTTTTATATTCCTCTGTCTTAGTTTGATTAAGTCTGACACCAGAGATGTATTTAGTTGCGCTTGAAGTAGAATAACCTGCGATATCCATTAAAGCTTGCTCTAAGTTATCTTCAAAGGCTTCTCTAAATCCTGGCGGTACTTTGAGCATATAATAGCCTTTTTCACGCATAGCTTCGATTAAATCATCATCGGCATTTAGCGGTAATAGCTCATGTGCTAAGAATTTACCGCCGATAGCGACATAGAATGCGCCAGGGTCATTAGGTGTTCCTTTGTCTGGACGAACTATCCATTGTGGCTCATCAATGATTAATGTCGTTTTAGATTCATTCTGTTTTTTAGTATTTATATAACTATCTAAGAATGCTTGTTCAGTATCCTTAGAAGAAATGATTATATTTAATGTAGGCAAATATGTGCCCTTTAAAAATCTTGATCGCATACGAGCATCAATTTGGGCAATCATTTTCTTTTGTCTTTGTTTTTTCTTTTCGACATCATTACCAATGCCAAAGTTAACTTCATCTGTAAGATTGCAGAATAACGCACGACCTACGATATGGTTATTATTAGAACCAAAGATCAACTCAATATGCTTATCTGGTTGTCATTGCGGATTTGTTCTTGAAGCATTTACTGCTCCATGATTCATAAACCATGGTGAACCTTGCAATAGTTGTTGTATTTTATCCCAGCCAACACCTTGTGCTGTTTCTAACGTAATATTTAACATTGAGAATGTTATCTTGTCAGAAGGCATCATGCCATAATATGCATAAGGGTCTTTAAGGCATAACATACGATATAGTAAGTATAGCATAGCTAAACATCCCATTAAAGTTTTACCAAGACCAATAGCACCT
>Ga0265299_10003048_pt1 | contig 16631 bp, 5 predicted proteins | sample AusTroGonzalo_MG_4_FD_193485 | JGI IMG/M metagenome (GOLD analysis project Ga0265299, IMG submission 193485) | Bovine rumen microbial communities from tropical cattle in Woodstock, Queensland, Australia - Gonzalo_02 | ecosystem: Host-associated > Mammals > Digestive system > Stomach > Rumen ... | reverse complement strand
TTCGGGCCGGGTCGACGCTTCCGTCGTCCCGGCCCGGCGTAACTATGCTGCCGTCTGCGCGCTACCTGCGCGAAAAATCAGTCATTTGTAATCCGTGCCGCTGCATCGACACTGCCATGTTCAGGCCTTTGCGACAGGAACATCTCAGAAGGACTCCACCGCCTCGCCCGTCGCAACCAGGAGCAGCACCGTCCTCACGCGCCCGGGAGGAAGCCCGGCGAGCGACGCGACGGCCGCGCGGTAGGACGCCATCTGCCCGGCGTACGACTCGCGCATGCGCGCGGCGAAGGCCTCCTTCGTCTCGCCGCGGCGGACCGCATTCGTCTTGAAGTCGTAGACCGTCGCGCACAGCGCGGCGCTTTTGCCGCGGAACACCACGCGGTCGAACTGGCCAGACTCCCACTCTGAGCCGACAAGGCGCTCGTAGCTGCGCTCCCGCCAGAGCTGGACGGCGTCCGCGCCGCGCACGAACGCGTCCGTCCAGCCGTTCGCAAGGATCTGCCGCTCGACGTCGTCCTTCGGCGCGGCGGGGTCGACCCACTCGACGGACTCGAACTGCGCATGGACGTCCGTTCCCCTTCTCAGGGCCGCCTGGCGCGCGGAGCCGTCTGCAAAGAGGTCGCCCGCCGACATCCCCGAACGGAATGCGAGGGACGGAAGCCTGCGGCGGACGCTTTCGCGCTTGGCCCGTGCGACCGGGCGCGGCGCCGAAGCGGCCGGCACAGAGGCGGGCCCTCCCGGCGCGGAAACCTTCTCGTACCAGCTCGGGTCGCCTATCGGCTCGGGGATCGCCTCGCGGACGAAATCGGAGATGTGGTGCGACTTGCCGGCCTTCGCGGCCGGACGGCAGACGACCGTCATCGCGTTCTTGGCGCGCGTCATCGCGACGTAATAGGTGCAAAGAGCCTCCTCCTCGACGCGCTCCTGCCGTTCGGCCCGCGCTGCTGAAAGGCCTGGCAGAATCCGCGAAACCGCCGTCCCCGGGTCTGGCAGGACCCATCCGTCGGCAACGAGTGCGCCCGTGGAGGACGCGTCGAGTCCCTTCGGCTCGTAGAGCGGCAGGACGACGTAGTCGAACCCCAGTCCCTTCGACCTGTGGATCGTCATTATCTTCACCTTGCCGGGCTCGGCGATGTTGCGCTTCTTCTTCGCCGCAAGGTAGTCCGCAAAATCAGAGAGCCTGGTCCCAGGCTCGAGGCCGAGCTCGAACTCCGCCGCCGCGCGAAGCATGTCGGTGAACCTTTCCTCGGTGAACCCGCTCCACGCCGCGGCGGGGTCCGCGGGAAGCCGCGCGCGCATTTCCCGGAAGGCGCGGACGAGTCCCTTCGCGGTGAACGACTGCGCGGCGAACTGCGAGACCGCCTCAGCGCCCGGCACGCCGCCGGGATAGATTGCGCCGGCAAGCGGCGTCGACGCGAAATGGCGGTAGGCCTGGGCGTAGCCCGGGTGGTCCGCAAGCTTCACCAGGTCCACGAACCCCTGCAGGGCAGGGGTGTCCAGAATCGCGCTCTCGCCCTCCCACACCACGCCGGACATCCCCTGCGTCTTGAGGTACGCGGCCACGGCCTCGCCGGCGTCGTTGCTGCGGACGAGCACGGCGGCAGACATGCCGCGCGCCGTCGGGTCCACGGCCTTGAGCGCGTTGTAGACCGGCTCGAGGAAGTCCTCTATCCTCGGGCCGGACGCTTCGACGGCCTGGACGAACCCTGGCATCTCCGGCCTCGCGGAGACATGCTCGTCCGCCTTCCAGCCCGGGAACTCGCCGCGGAGCCGTCCGCGCACGAAGACGCGGTTCACGGCCTCGACTACAGCCGGGGACGAGCGGTATGTCCTGTTGAGGGACCTGGGGACGTACGCGCCGCCCTTTTTCTCGTTGCAGAATATCCCCACGTCGCCGTTGCGCCAGCCGTAGATGGCCTGCTTTACGTCGCCTACGACGAAGACGGACTTCTCGCCGTCCGAAGTCTTCGCCTCCTCCACGAGCGGGGAAAGCGCGGCCCACTGCTCGCGGCTCGTGTCCTGGAATTCGTCCAGCGCCCAGGCGCGGATCTTCGCGTCCATGCGGTACTCGAGCGCGAGGCGCACGTCGTCCGGCAGATCCGCGACGAGGCGCGGCACGTCGTCGAAGACGAGAAGGCCCTTCCCGCGCACGTTCGCCGCGTAGTCCCTCTCGTATCCGGAGATGAGGCTGTGGACGCCGCGCGCGAGCTCCAGCTTGCGGCGGACGACGAACCCGCAGACGCCGAGCAGCGCGGCGCGGATCGCCTTGGCCTGCGCGCCGCCGAAGGAATAGTCCCTGCGGTTGAAGGAGACGTCGATCGTCGCGCCGGAAAGGACGTCGCCCGACTCGAGGAACTTCTTCGCGAATCCCTTCACGCCCTCGAAGCAGCCCCTAAAGCCGCGCACCCATTCGACGAATTCCGGCCATGCGGGCGCGTCGCATATCCCCGCGATTCCGTCCGCAAGGCGCGAAAGCCCGGCCTCGTCCGTCGAAGCCCAGTCCGGCGCCTCGCCCCATATCGCAGCCGCGTCGCCCCATGCGTCCCGCGACGGCCGGGAGCGGACGAGAGACTGCCATTCCTTCACGAACTTCCGGTAGGAGGCGACGAAGCTGCGGACGTCCTCGCCGTTCATCGCCAGCGCGAACGCGTCCGCGAACGCGTTGCGGGTGCGCGGGTCCGTCCGGCGCAGTATCGCGAACGACGTGCGGGCGAGCTCCTGCCCGGCGCGGTAGTCGTCCATGATCTCGACGGACCCCTCGAGCCCGAGCTCCAGGGGGAAGCTCCTGACGACGCGCATGAGGAAGCTGTCGAGCGTCCCTATCTGGGACAGGTGCTGCGTGGCCACGACGTTCCTGAGGTGTTCGGCGCATGACGGGTCGCCCTTCGCGCGCTCGGCGAGGAGCGAGACGAAGCGCTCGAATATCTCGCCCGCCGCGGCCCGGGAGAAGGTCAGCGCGACGATCTCGTGGGGCTGTACGCCTCCCTTCACGAGTTCGATCAGCCGCTCGGCAAGGGCCTGCGTCTTGCCCGTCCCGGCAGACGCCTCGATAAGCACGTTCGCCTTCATGCCCGCGCGGCCTCCGGATTGGCGTGGCTACCTTTCGGCGGCCTCATGCAGCTTCTCGATGGCGTCGTCGAACATGATCGTCAGCGCCAGGTCGTCGCCCTGCCTGTAGTAGTCGACGTCGCCGAAATGCAATCCGGCCTCCAGCGGGCTGACGTTGTCGTCGCCCGACACGGCATCGCGCATCGCCTCGAAGTCCGAAATGGCCTTCTCGATGGTTATGTCGCCCGCCGCAAGCGCGGCAAGCGTCGGATGCGTCCATACCAGCGCGTCCAGGCGCGCGGCCTCGAACGCCCCGCGGGACGGCATGACCACATCCCCTGCGTCGTCCATCTGGTCCTCCGACTTCGCCGCCGCGGGAACGCGAAACAGCACGTCGAACGTCGGGACGCCAGGCCTAGTCGCCGAGCCCTGGAGCTTGAGGCGCCACATCTCGCTCTGGACGTGCAGCTCGCGCACCTCCCAGGCGAGCGCCGCGGCGAGGACGACGGCGATTGCGCCGACATAGCGCGCCACGTGCCTCGCAATGTGCCCGCGGGACTTCTCCCTGAGCCAGCGCCTCTCGGCCAGCGCCTCCGCCGCCTCGCGGTCGGCACGCTTCTCGTCGGCGTACGACAGGCACTCTCGGCCCTGCGGATTCGCATGGAGGAGCTTCGGCAGGATGCGCCGCCAGACGGGGTCGTACGTCTCCAGGCAGGAAACGATGTCCGTGCGGGAGTCGCACCAGGTCCCCGTGAGCAGGCGGTACACGATGACGCCGAGGGCGTACCAGTCGCTTTGCGGGCTGGCGGCGACGCCGAGCTCGAGTTCCGGCGCCATGTAGCCCAGCGAACCCATGACCAGCGTGCGGCCCTCACGCATCTTGACGATCGTGTTCACGACGTCGACCACCGTCTTGCCGCTGTCCGGCGAGACGCCTATCTTGGAGACGCCGAAATCGGTGAGGACGACATGCCCGTCAGGGCCGAGAAGGACGTTCTGGAGCTTGAGGTCGCGATGGACGACGCCCTTCGAGTGTATGTAGGCCAGGCCGGAGCGCAGGTCGTCGTACCACATGCCTATGGTCTCCTCGTCGACGCTGCCCGGCTCTACTTCGGCGAGCGACTTCGTGTCGCCTTCGGCGTCGAGGACGAGGTCCATCACGAAATACGGCTTCCCGCTTCCCTCGTCCGTCCCCATGTCCGTCACCCTCACAATGCGCGGGTGGTTCAGCTTGGCCAGGAGACGGCCCTCGTCCTCGAACCTGCGGCGCACCTCGGGGTCGTCCCCGTCATACGCAAACAGCTTGATGGCGTGGCGGCTGCCGAGGCGGGAGTATTCCGCCTCGTACACTTCGCTCATTCCGCCCTTTCCAAGAAGACGGACAGTCTCGTACTCGCCAATCTTCATGGGCTCCCAACTCTAGCGCTTGCCGAAGAACTCCTCGTCGTTCTCGTCGTCGGGATACTCCTTCAGCCATTCGTCAAGCTGCTCCGGGGTCGCGATGCCTTCCTCGCCGGTGTAAAACTGTATGTTGTCGGGGAGGACGGACTTCACTGTTTCGCTGTCGGAGGCCATGAGGGCCTTCATCGTCTCTACGGCGACCGAATGGCGCATGCGGTTCATCTCGAACAGCATCATGTCCATCATGTCGGTGTCGGTGACGACCTTGGACGCCTGGATCAGGATGGCGGCCAGCTCCCTGTCGGTCAGCTCGGGGTCGGAAAGGGCCTCCTGGAACTTCTCGGTGGCCTTTGCGACCAGCTCGGGATCGACGTCGGCCAGGAAGCCGATGATTTCAGGCAGACACGAAGAGCCGTACCAACCCAGCGCGTCGAGCGCCGCCATCTTTATGGACTTCGGTATGCCGTCGGGCCACTCGTTCGAGGTCTGGAGGACGTTCACGAGCTTGAGGACCCGATCCTTGTCGTCCTGGTCCAAGGCGGCGCGTATATCCTCGATCAGCTTCCTTTGCGATGCGTTCAGGTTGGCCTCGTCCTTGTCTTCGATGCTGAACGAGGGCTTGACCCGCTCCTTCTGCTGATCGCCTTCCTTGACTTTCTGCACAAAGGGATTGCGCTTTGCGGCGGACTTCTTGCCGCCGTCGCCGTTCTCCCTGGTCACGCGAACGGCCTCCCGCCCTTCGCCGGACTTTTCACGCCCTTTTCCGGAAAAAGAATGCCAGGCGGACAAGGCCGCAAGCGCAGCCGCCACCAAAAGTACCGCTATCAACTGCCAATTTTTCATCTTATATGTATTATATGCGCGAAAGGCGGCCGGATGACAACACAAACGGCAAAAGCCGACGTCGCCAAAACCCACGGCCGCCCGCAGTCAAGGCAGGCAGTCGCCCCCGCAGCCGGGAGCGGCCGCCTCCTGCTGGCGTCACTCGCCCCAGTTGTCGATGCCGTCGAACACTTCCATGCCGGGGTGTTCGGTGATGCAGAACGGCAGCGAGGCGTTCCACTTGCGGGACTTCGAACCCTCCTTGATCGTCGTCGGCGCGAGGTAGTATCCCGCCGTCCAGGCGGTGTCGGGCAGGAGAGCGCTGGTTTCGCCGCCCCTGCTAAGCAGCAGCACGCCTGCATGCTTGAGGTTCTTGATCTCCGACTGCTTCTCCCCGTTGTCGGCCCAAATCGAGAACGAACCGGTGAGTACGCCCGTAGCCCTCTTGAACGAGACTGACACGTTCCAGGGGTTCACGCTCTCGAAAAGGTCGTAGCGGGTCTTGGATTCGGTTTCCTTGACCAGGGACCTCTTGTCGACAGACAGGGCGTCGCCCGTCAGCGTCACGGGAAGCGCCGTCGGCACACCGCCCACCGCGAACTGGTAGCCGGCCGCAAGCAGCTCCGGCGGCAACTCGTCGGACACGCTCAGCTCGAACTGGCTCGTGAGGTAGTGCGCCTGGAGGTTGAACAGCGTGTTGTACCATCCGCCCGCAGGGACGACCTCGAGGCCGAAGCCCTCCTTGCCGCCGTACGTGGACGACGGATCGTCGTTGTACCAGGCGAGCAGGCTTGAGGAGTCGACGACAGGCGCATCAGCGTCCTCGTCCTCCCAGGCGATCAGGACCTCCCCGCCGAACACGGTCTGTCCCTTCGCGAAATACACGGGCACGACAAGGACCGTGGCGCGCGAATCGATGTCGTCCCCGAGGTCGCCCAGCAGGAACGGGACGGCCGACAGCGAGACGGACGTGCCGTCCGCCAGCGAGCCGGCCACCTTGGCCGCTCCCTTGGCGTCGACCGTCACGGTGAGATAGCCGTAGCCGGACGGCACGCCGTCCTCGACGGCCGAGGCGCCGGCCGGCGGGCAGAGGGCCATGGTGTAGTAGCCCACGAACTCCTGGAGCCCGGCAAGCACGGCCTCGATCTTGGCGTTGTTGCGGCGCAGGGCGCCCGTATACTTGAGATTGTACTGCGCGCCGCTTCCCTTCGCGTCAGGAAGGGCCGCCATCAGCAGCGTCGTCTTCACGGCCGGCTCGCGCCCGGCAACCTCCAGGTCGTCCTCGTCCGCGTTTTCGACTACCGCCTCGAGGATGTTCGTGTAGGCCGCCTTGCCGACCTTCTGAACCTGCGTCAGGGTGGCGTAATAGACGGACCTGCCGAGGTAGGGGTCGTAGTCGGAGACCTTGTCGAAGCCGGTCGCCGCGAACGTGTACGTCTTGCCCGCGATAGCCACCTTGGCCGAAAGCTTGCCGGCCGCCGTGCTCGTGAACGTCACGGACGCCATGCGCGCGCAGCCATTCGTCGCCGCGGACGACTCCTCCTCGTCGGGATTGAACACGCCGGTGAACGTGCCCGCCGCGAGCGTCGTCGGCAGGACGTCGAAATCCAGCACCACCGTCGTGCCGGCGACCTTGCCGGACTTTGCCTGCACAACTGCGGAATAGGAGCCCGCCTTCGTGGGCACGCCGGACGCGACCCACTTCTTGGACAGCTTGTCCTGCGCCAGCTTCACGCCGTCCGGCAGCTTTCCTGAGAGGACGGAGAAGCCCGCTTCGCCGTCGTCGGAGGCGAATTCAACAGATGCCTTGACGCCCTGCATCAGCGTCGCGGGCACGCCGTCCGCGACAACGTTGCCGAGCGCGTCGACCTGTCCGTCCGCGACAAGCGCCATGGCCGCGCCCTCGCCAGTCGTGGAGAAGGACCAGACAGACTTGCCGTTGACCCATTCCGTTTCGCCGCCCTCGAACTCGCAGCCGTAGTCGACGCGCCAGTACCAGGTCTTGCCCGCCGTAAGGGCCGGGCTGACCGACATTGGCTCGTCGGTCTCGACGGTCTGCGCGTCCTTCAGGCTCTTGTTGTCGGCGAACGACACGCGGTAGCGCACCCCGTATTCGTATGTTTCGACGGGCACGTTCCAGGCCAGGGCCACCCCGTCTTCGTCCGGAAGGACCCTCGCCTTGTCGACAGGCGCCGACGGCGTGACGGACCCGAACGGAATCCAGACGTAGGGGGCGCCGTACGACGAGTCGAACCCGGCGACCGCGCCGGCCTTCGAGGCAACAAGCGTGAACTTCAGCGTCGTCGAGCCGGAGCCGACCAGACGGACGTACTCCTCGCCGGACGAGCAGTCGACATCCGCCTCCTTGCCGGCCTTGCACATGAACGTGCCGTCGCCGTCCATATAGGGCGACGCGACGAAGAGCCCGGGGCCGGTGAGGGTGAACGACAGCTCGGCCTTGGAGCCGGCCTTGTCAGCCGGCACGGACATGAGGTTGCCCGACGCCTCCTCGATGTACCACTGCCCAGCCTTGCCGGCCTTCAGCGAGATTCCGCCCGACTTGTCCAGCGACTTGGCGTAGGTCTCCGCCGTGGACGCGACCAGGTTGTTCTTCACCGTCACGGAGACCGACGACGTGCCGACCTTGACCTTTCCATAGTCCTTTGCCCCGCTGGGGACGTAGGAGGACAGCTTCAGCGAAAGCGCCTTGGACTCCTTGTACTGGTCGTACTGCTCCAGGGTGAACAGCTCGACGACCTTGTCCTCGACGTCGCCGTCCTCCCACTCCACAATCGTGTCGAGAGCCTCGAAGTCGCTCCCCGCGACGGCAGTGCCGTTGACGGACTGCACGCGGACCGCCACCTTGTCGTTGCCGCCGTCCTTGCGGGAGAGCGTGAGCGCAAGGCAGTCGCCCGCCGTCACGGTGAACGCCGGCTTCTTGGCGCTGAACGAAATCGACTCGTCTTCCACAACGCCCTCCGTCACGGAGACGGTTCCCGCGGCCTTCTTGGACACCTCGGTCAGCTTGACGGTCGCCGAGGGCGTCGTGACCGACGCCAGGTATTCGTCGTACTCCAGCTCGTCCTCGACGGGCTTCAGCTCGACCGTGAACTCCTTGTCCGGCTCCCATGTAGGCACCTCGTCGGGGATCAGGCGCACGCGGATCGTCTTGTCCTTGGAGTCGCCGTCGGCCCACTCGAGCACGCCGCTGGCCGGATAGTAGTCGACCTGAGGCAGGGCCGTGCCCTCGACCGTGCTGTACGCCACGCGCACTCGCCCTTCCTTGGCGGTGCGCTTCACCGCGAGGTCGACGTACGCGGCATTCTCCTTTGCGCTGACCGCAACCTTAGCGAACTTGATGTCGCCCACCTGGGTGGACCTGTGGACGATCGCGTAGGCCGCGTCCTGCGGATCCTCGGCGTCGGCGTGCTGCACGCGCAGATAGTAGCTGCCATTGGCGAGCGGCTTCTTGACGAACGCGGTCACGGGCCCTTCCGTTACGGGACCGCCCTCGGAGTCGAGAATCTCGAAGACGGCGTCGCCCGTCTCGTTGGTGAGGGCGAAGGTGTAGAAGTAGCCTGCCTTGGCCTCGAACTTGAAGTAGTCAACCGCGTCTTCGGCGTAAAGCGTGTGGGCCGAGGTGACGACGTCCTTGTTCGCCGGCGCGATCTTGGTCGCGCCCTTGGCCACGTCGTCCGCGGGGTCGTAGGTGTCCTTGTAGACGCCAAGCACCTCGACCAGCTCGTCAGCCACCGGGGCGACGACCTGCGCCGCGGGCGTCGCAAGGCCGGAAATGGACGAGAACGAGACGGTGTTGCTGCCCTCGATGACGATGGTGGTGTCGCAGGGGTACGTCAGACCCTTGTAGGTGAACGTAGCCTCGGGCGCGCCTTTCGCCGCCACGTGCATCAGGCCGTAGTCGCCGAGCGCGGCGGCGTGGAGGACGTACTGCGGAGGCTCGAGGCCGATGCCGTCCTTGACGAACACGCGCACGTAGCACCTGGAATGCTCGGCGAAGAAATCCAGAGGACGATCGGGCCCCATCAGGTCGCCGCTCTTGACAAGGGTCGGCTTGCCGTCTGCGCCGACGCCGAAGACTTCGGCGCAGAGGACGAGATCCGACTCCGTCGACTCTTCCGCCCATGTGGCCTCGAAGGAGTAGCCCACCCCCGCAGTCGCGGCGAACGAGTAGACGTCGTACCAGTCGGCGCGGTCGAGGCCGTGCACGCCGAGCCCTTCGGGGTCGACGTCAGCCGCGGCGCTTCCCGACGGACCGATCTGGGGCAGGAACTCGGTCGCGCCTTCAAACGTGTCGTCGGCGACATCCCACTCGTCGGGCGAACCGTCCACGGGAGACACCAGAGTGGCCGTGAGGGTTATCTTCCCACCCTCGCCGGGCGCGTCGGCGACGTCCAGGGCCGGATTGCAGACGCCGACATAGTAGTTGGTCGTCGCCGTCGCCTCGATGCCGCAGATTGCGTCCAAGGAGCCGGGCATGCCGTAGCTCGACGCCAGCACGTTGCCGTCGGCGTCGTACGCCATCATGAGTATGTTCGTCTCGGCGCCCGATGTCTCGAACAGGCACCGCTGGCCCTCTTCAAGATGGATGCGGAACAGGTACTCGTCGATCACGTTGTCGCGGTTGACGCCGCTCCTGAGGCGCCCGGGGGTGAACTCGGCCGCGTATACGCCTTCCTCCTCGGTGGCCGGCAGGTCCTCGGGATGGTGCTGCTCCGGCGTGAGGCCGGGCAGGATGCGGTATTTCAGCTTGTAGGTGTCGTAGCCGTAGAACTCAATGATGAACGTGCCGGAGGACTGGGGCGAAACGATGTAGGCCTCGTTGTAGTCCTTCGCGACCTCCGGGTCTGTGTCGGGCTCCATGTCGAACTCGGCCTTTTCCGAATAGATCGACAGCGAGCAGGGGAAGCTGCGCGTACCGCCTTCCGTGCAGAACTGGTATATCTTGCCGGCGGAAAGAGACGCAGAGAAGTAGTACGACCCTTCCCAGAGGCTGCCGGAGCTCGTCTTCCACTTCTCGGTCGGCACGATCGACACGGGATTGTCCCACGTGCCGTCAAGCTTGAACTCCTTCACGCCCGCTTCGACGTGAAGCGTAGCCGAATCCCCGATGTCGCCGGAGAGCCCGATGTAGAACGTGCCGGACCCGGGATCGTACTCGGACCAGTCCGACGAAGCCAGCACTGCGTACTGGACGCCGTTCGGGAGGGAGTCTCCGACAAACGAAGCCGACAGTTCCCAGTTGTCGGGATCGCTCTCCACGGACAGCCAGACGTCTGACGAGGAAGCGCCCTCTATCCACACCGAACAGGAGGAATAGCGCGAAAGCGTGAGCTTGTACCAATATGCGCCATAGCCGGTGTTCTCGCCCTTCGAGGTCTCCTTTCCGTCATCGTCGTATTCCGGGGACCACTCGTCTACGAGCGAAACCTGCACCGTCGCCCCCAGGGAAATCGCGGTCGCTGCGCTCTGGCAGCTTCCTGCCGTCTTCGCCGCCCATGCCGAACCGGCGACCACGAACGTGGCCGCGCACAACAGACCTGCCAGTCTCTTCATTGTATGTCCTTTCCTGATCAGAGAACAGCTTTATTGTAAGCCAATCTAACCTAATGCCATTATAGCAGATACCGTTTTAGCCGTCAATAGGGCCGACCTTCGAAAGTTCGAGGTCGCCGAAACGGAATTCGCCGGACGCCGACGCCGGGATCTTGAACAGAACCGCCGCCGCATAGCCGCCTGCAGGCGTGCCGTCGTTCGCGGGAAACACCGCGAAGGCGCGGCAGGTCAGCACTCCGTCGGAGACTTCCACGGGAACCAGTTGCGACGACGCGGAAACCGCAACGCCGCCGATGCGCCCGGAAAACGACACCGAGCCCGTGATCCCTACGCGCGCCTGGAGGGTGTCGGACGCGTCCAACCCCGCATCGTCCCGCCCGGACAGCACGAAGGTCCGCGCGCAGTTCCGGACGATCCTCACGCCCGAAGCGCCGTCGGCGAGCAGGTTCTGCACGACGGCCATGCCGTCGCCGTCCGCCCGCGTGTCCATGATTCCGCAGGACCGCGACGCCGTGTAGTCTCCAGACGTCACGCAAAGGACGTTCGTCACGGGCGAAACGCCGTCCGGGCGGAACACGCGCGGCAGGACGAAGCACTCGCCGTCGCCCTCGACGCTCCCGTAGCCAGTCGCCGAAAACTGCGCCGAACGCCTTCCGAACACGGTCTTCCCGGAAACCCTGCCGTCCTGGCGAATCGAGACTGTGACGAGTCCGTTCGCGCCGCCGCACGTCTCGGCGCCGCAGAACGTGCCGTACGCCCATTCGGGCAGGGGCTTGACCAGAATCTTGAACGTGCGCTTGCCGGACCACTTGATCTTGTTCGACGCGGTGACGGACACGACCGACGCCACCGCCTCGCCGCTCCTCGCGCCGGACGCCTTGGAGGGCACGCCGTAGATGACGCGTTGGGCGGATGAATACTTGAGCCCCGCCGGCAGACCCGACACCTTCACCGCGACAGGCGAAACCGCGGACGCCTCGTCGTCTACGGACACTTCGAGCCTCAGCTCCACGCCCGCGAAGACCTCCAGCGTCTCGCCCTCCCCTATTTCGGCACCGCCTGCCGGCGATACCGCCGGCGAAAGCCGCGGATAGGGGGCGACCGTGAAGGTCGCAGACGCGATGTGCGAACCTTTTGCAAACCGCACCGTGTAGTCCCCGGGCTTTGTCGGCGTACCCGAGACCGAACGCGACGACGGCTTCCACGAAAGGCCCGGGGGAAGGCCGGAGACCCTGCAGCCGGACGTCCCCTCCGGCATCTCGGCGCAAGCCGGCAGGCCGGGCGTGAAGGGTCCGTACGCGTCTTCCAGCCCGATGTCCCCGTCTCGCCAGTTGCCGATCGTGAACACCACCGCCTTGGCAAGGCGCGCCCCGGCGGAGTTCCGCGCCGTAAACGTTGCCGTGAACGTCCCCGGACGCGCCGGCGTTCCTCCAACCGTGCACTCTTCCGCGTCGAAAGAGAGTCCCGGAGGGAGGTTCCGCGCAGAAACGGTCGCAGGCAGCTCGGAGACTGCCTCCACGGCCAGCGGCTCGATTGGCTCGCCCGCACGGCAGTCCCCCGGCTCGCACAGTATGTCGGCGATGCCCTCGTCTATCTCGTGCACGGGCTCGAACACGGCCCGCAGATGCAGGTCGCCGTCGGGCATCAGGAACATGTACAGGGCGTTCTTCGAACGCAGAACCGGATCCGACCCGTCCTCCGGGCAGTAGTACCAGCCGGCGAAGGAATACTTGTCGTCGGGCGTGGCCTTCAGGTTCACCCGCACCCCGGGCTCCACCTCGTCCGGACAGTCCGACACCCGCCCTCCTTCCGTCGCCTCCACCTTCAGGGACCTGGCGTTGTAGGGCACGGTGTGCGCGCGGTAAGCCGCCACGGTCGACGCCGTCTCGCGGAGCGTGCGGGCGTTGTCGTACACGCCGTCGACGCCAGGGACGACTTCGGTCCCGTCCCCGAGCGAGAAGACTATGTCGGGCGACGAAAACACGGGGACGTGCGTCATGTTGGTGGCGCCCCAGCCGTCGAACGGATAGCCCATGACCGTGAAGTACTTCGTGCCGTTCGTCTCGAACAGGTACGCGCTCGAATACTCGAAAAGCTGCGGGCCGACGTCGATCTTCGCCTGATTGACCTGTTCCTTGGACGGATGCCCCGCGCCCATGATGTGGCCGACCTCGTGGATGAGCGTGTACTCGCTCGCGACGGACGATATCTCGCACATCCCGAGCGGACGCTTCGCCGCGAACTCGAGGACGCTTGGGTCGTTCCAAGGCTTGCCGTCGCTGAACGTCCCCAGGCCAACGGAGCGAGCAAGCATGCCGCTCGTCGAGCCCGTGTCGAACAGCACCATCATCACGTCCGCTCCCAGACGCTCGCGCGCCTCGACAAGCGAAGTCCAGGCCTCCGACGCGCCGTAGGCTCCCGCTATTGCGTCTTCCGCCAGCTTGAACGCCTGGTCCAGGCGGACGGAGTTTGTCTTTCCGAGGGACTTGACGGACGTGTCCATCCCGACCGCGCCAACAAGCCGGAACGTGAAGGCGTTGGTGAGGCAGGAGTTGGCCAGCACCTCGTTCATGAGCGCAAGCTGCCGCTCGGCGAACGTCTGGACGTCCGTACCCGAGTTCTCGACCCAGGCCTGCGCGTCAGCGTCGAAGCCGAGCAGCACGTCCACGACGTTCAGCAGGGTCTCGGACTGCGCGGCCCTGAGCGGGAGAAGCCCGGACAGCGCCGCCGCGCACGCCACCACATGGACGAGCCTGGGCATCGGCCTCACTCCTCGTCGGAGGGGAGGTAGTCGCCCTCCCATTCCCCTTCGTCGCCCTGCGCGAAGTCTGGGTCGGTCTCTTCCGCGAGCAGGCAGAACGGACTCGACACGTTCACCGTCTTCTTCTGGACCTTAGTCGGGGTCAGGAAGAACCCGGCCGTCAATACGCTCTGCGCGCGGCCGAACAGGTCCTCGGGCTGGCTCGTCAGGAGGATGCCGTAGTGCTTCAGCCCCTTTGTCGTCTTGCCGTCTGCCGTCACGTCGAGCGTACCCGTCAGGATGCCGGTGGCGCGCGTGAACTTGAGCGTCACGCCGGACGTCTTGCCGACCGTCGGCGTATCGCCGGCGAAGACCACCACAGCGCCGTCGGGCAGCCCCTCGTCGACGCCATCGGCGCCCGCGTCCACGAATATGTCGCACGTCTTGTAGTAGGCCTGCAGGTTCACGACCGTGTCGTACCAGCCGCCGGCCGGCGTCAGCGCCAACGAGAAGCCGCAGAGTTCGTCGGCCTCCGCGTCGTACGAGGCCGCCGCGTTCGCGTTGTTCCACAAGAGTTCGCCGTCCTGGTCGGCAGTCGGCGGATCGTCCTCCCCGTAGTCGAGGGCGGACTTCATGCGCACGACCCTCAGCTCCCCGCCGAAGCAGTACGACGAGCTCGACGCAAACAGCGGCACGACGAGCGCGAGCTCCATGTCGCCGGCGGTGTCGGCCAGGTTGCAGGTGAATCCGCAGACCGTCGCGGACGACGACACCTTCGTTCCGTCCGCAAGCATGCCGGCGACCTTGACCTTGCCTTTTGCGTCCGCCGTCAGCGTCACGTAGCCGTAGCCGGAGGGATCGCCGCCGCAAACGGGCGCCGGCACGAGGGAGACGGTGTAGTATCCCTCCATCGCCGACAGCTGCTCCAGCACCTCGGGCGACTTGGAGTTGTCGCGGTACAGCGTTCCTGTGTACGGCAGCCCGGCTCCGTCGGCCTCCGTCTCGACGCCCTTCCCGTCGGCAGTCGGCACGCACATCGCCAGACGCACAGTGCCGGCCGCCGCGCCAAGCGCGTAGAGGTTGTTCGTCACGGCTTCAGCCACCGCCAGCTCCAGCACGTTCGTGTAGGGCACCTTGTTGACCTTCTGCACGTTCACGAGCCGCGCCGTCAGGGTCGCCACGGCGTCCTCCTCGGTTTCCTCCGCCGTGTCGTTGCCGTACTCCACGGCCGCGTAGCCGGTCTCCGAGAAGGAATACGTCTTGCCCGCGAGCGCGACCTTGGCAGAGAGCTTGCCTGCCGCCGTCGCCGTGAACGACACCTGCGCAAGCGCGGCGGCGGCGTTCGTCACGGAAGCGCCTTCCGGACGCAGCAGGGCCGAGAACGTGCCGGCGCCGAGGCCGACCGGCCTGACGTCGAACTTGAACGACATCGTCGAGCACGCGACCTTCCCGGCCTTGCCGGCGATCAGCACGCTGTAGGAGCCGGCCTTTGACGGTGTCCCGGAAACGCGCCATTCCTTCGACACCTTGTCCTGCGCGAGCTTCAGTCCGTCGGGAAGCTTGCCGGACGCCACGGAGAACGTGACGGCCGACTCGGTGTTGGAAGCCTCCAGCGCGAACGAAGCCTGCACGCCCTGGTGGAGGGCGACCGACGCGCCGGAAACGATGGCGTCGCCGTTCACGTCCACGCCGGACGCCACGTACGCCGCCGGCGCGGCGTCGTCCACCACCGTGAACGACCAGACGTTCTTGCCTACGGCCTCCTGCAGCTTGCTCTCCGGACCATAGAGGTAGTCGACGCGCCAATAGTACGTCTTTCCGGGTTCCAGGTCGAAGTCGTCCAACGCTAGCGACGGCGTGTTGGTCACGGCCTCGAACGCAGGCGCGTTCGACAGGTTGGCCTTCACGGCATCCACCACGACGCGGTAGCGAAGGCCAGCCGGCCCCTCGACCTCCTCGACCTCCTCGGGAACGCTCCACTCGAGGCGAGTCGCGTCGGCCAGGGCGACGACGCCCTTGTCGGACGGGAACGCCGCCGTCACGTCCGACAGCGGCACCCAGCAGAAGGGAGACCCCTTCAGCCCCATCCCCCAGTAGGAGAAGGTGGCGAAGACGTCGCGCGCCGCTGCGTCGGCGCCTTTCAGCGTGACTTTCATGGTAGTCGTGCCGGATGGCACGAGGCGCTCGATGTATTCGTCGGCGTCAACGCCCTTTTCCTTGCCTATGTCGTAGGTGTAGACCACGGGACCGTGCACGTAATCCGGCCTGCTGTCCGTCACGAGGACGCCCGGACCCTTCATCGTGACCGTGAGCGTCTTCGTCTTGTTGCCGGAGAACGGAACGGCCGACAGCGTCCCTTCGTCGGCGAGGTACCAGTCGGAGTCGGAGCCCTTTACGGTCAGCCCGCTCGCGGACATCTCCTTCGAGTAGGCCGAAAGCGTCTTGTACACCAGGGCGTTCCTCAGGACAAGCGACACGGTGGCCGCGCCGACCTTGGGCGTCGCGTATCCGGCTTCCTTGGCCGCGGAAATCTTCAGGGAGAACTTCTTTTCGACATTCAGGTCCGCGTCGTCGTCGATGGACGTCACGTAGAAGTACTTGTCCTCGGCGTCCTGGTCGTCCCATTCGACGAACCACTCCTTGACCGTCTCGTACGGATCCTCGCCGAGCGTGTAGTCGACGCCCGCCTTCGCCGTGCCGTCGACGGCAGACACCTTCACCCGGATCGCGCCGTCCGCGCCGCCCGTCCTTGAGAGCCTGATGCCCGTCTGAGTGAACATGCCGTTCTTCTCGAACGTCGCGGACGGCTTGGACGCGTTCTGGAACGACTCGTCTTCGTAGTCGGAGTTGATCCAGGCGGTCGCCGCCACGGTGCCGGGCGCCTGCTTCGAGACCTCGACGACCGTCACGACCGCCTCCGGCGTCTCCACCTCCGCCGCCAGCTCGCCTTCTTCGAGCGCATCCACGTCAAGCGCGGCCAGCGACACCTTGAACGACTTGTCTGGCTCCCACGCCGGCACAAGGTCCGGCATCAGGCGCACATGTA
>Ga0265299_10003047_pt1 | contig 16635 bp, 6 predicted proteins | sample AusTroGonzalo_MG_4_FD_193485 | JGI IMG/M metagenome (GOLD analysis project Ga0265299, IMG submission 193485) | Bovine rumen microbial communities from tropical cattle in Woodstock, Queensland, Australia - Gonzalo_02 | ecosystem: Host-associated > Mammals > Digestive system > Stomach > Rumen ... | reverse complement strand
TACAAGGGCAGGAGGTGAGGTAATCGTGCCCTTTAGGGCTAAGAAGTAAAGTTAAGTAAAGTACGCGACCTGGAATTGAATCTCAAGTGGGGTACAATTTGTACCCCTGTTGAAATGAGTCGGTTACAAATTGTAACCAACTGAATTTAACGACTGCTGAAGTCGAAAGTATTTGAAAATGCTAAAACAACGACTAAAGGAAAAGGAAAATGAAACGGTTACAAATTGTAACGCTTTGAATTTTTCAATTGCTGACAGTAAGAAACGACTTACCGGTGTCACCAATTAATGAATATGGAAGCGTGTTTACAATCCTGTTTTTATTGTTATGGAATTCAGTAATATTAGAATGGTTAGTAGTGATCAGTAATCAAAAAAGCATAGCGGCATTGGGTTGCCGCTGTGCTACAAAAAAATAAAACATATATGAAAACAAAACTTTTTACTCTTCTGTTTGCCATTGTGGCAAGTATTGGAACAATGTTGGCATGGGACTATGAGCACGTCCAAATTGGTGATTTGTATTACAACCTTGATGCGACAAATCAAATTGCGGAGGTTACATCACAAAATAGCAGTATTTCTTATTGGTCACGCCTCATATCGACGGCTAATATTCCTGCTTCTGTAACCTATAATGACGTTACGTTCAACGTTGCAAGCATTGGGGATAATGCTTTCTCGGTCAGCGGATTGTCGTCAGTGACTATCCCCAGCAGCGTCACAAGCATAGGGGATAATGCTTTCTCATCTTGCTACACGTTGAAATATATTGATATCCCCAACAGCGTTACAAGCATTGGAACGGGTGTTTTTGTCAGTTGCTGCGGTTTGACCGGTATTACCGTTGAAGCAGGAAATCCGGTATATGACAGCCGTGAAAACTGCAATGCTATCATCGAAACTGCATCCAACACGCTTATTGCGGGCTGCAAAAATACAATTATTCCAAGTAGCATCATAACTATTGGAGTGAGTGCATTCTATGATCACTACAACATGACCTCTATTGAAATCCCTAATAGCGTCACAAGCATTGGAGAGTATGCCTTTGCGCATTGCAGCGGTTTGACAGCAGTAACTATTTCGAATAGTGTTACAAGCATTGGAAAGTATGCTTTCGAATTTTGCAGAGGTTTGACATCAGTGAATATTTCCAACAGCGTCACAAGCATTGGAGTAAGTGCTTTCAATTGTTGCAGCAGTTTGACTTCGATTTTTATACCGATTAGCGTCACAAGCATAGGATCAAATGTTTTCAGTGGTTGCAGCGCCTTGACCGCTATAACCGTTGAAGATGGAAACACTGTCTATGACAGTCGTGATAATTGCAATGCTATTATTGAAACGGCATCCAACAAACTGATTGCGGGGTGTCAAAACACACTTATACCAAGCAACGTCACAAGCATTGGGACTTTTGCTTTCTATAATTGCAGCAGTTTGACTTCTTTAACTATCCCCAACAGCGTCACAAGCATTGATGATTATGCTTTCTCTAATTGCGGTAGCTTGATATCAGTGACTATCCCTAACAGCGTAACTCGTATTGGATATAGTGTGTTCGCACGCTGTTCAAGTTTAACATCTATATACAATTATGCTATTACCCCGCAAACTATGAACAGCACTATTTTCTCTAATGTCAACCTATCTTCTTGTACCCTCCATGTTCCTTGTGGCAGCCTTGCCGCATACCAAGCTGCAAATGTATGGAAAGATTTTACAAATATCCAAGCGATTCCCGGGACTGAAATCTTAGATCCCGATCATCCGCAGAACCCTGGTAATTATCAATTGATATTGAATGTTTCAGATGAGGCTGCCGGAACGGTGACAGGTGCGGGATTGTATCCGCAAGGAACGGAAGTTGCCATTACAGCAACCGCTAATATCGGTTATAGTTTTACGCAGTGGAGCGACGCTGTGACAGATGCTTCGCGCACAATCACTTTGTTACGAGATTCAACGCTTACGGCTGAGTTCGCTATTAATCGTTATACCGTTACATTCGTGGATGAGGATGGCACGCAACTGAGTCAGCAGACCGTGGAACACGGCAGTGCTGCAACGGCTCCCGAGGTAGAGGTGCTCCAATGCCGTGCGCTTGCATGGGATACGGACTTTAGCAATGTAACGAGTGATCTGACGGTAACAGCCGTTTGGACAGAAGTTCTGATCGCATCCGGTTATACTGATGAGAACTGCGATTCGGGTTGGGGAAGCTTTGATCCGGGCATCGATGGTAGTGGTCCGGTTGCTTCACCTAAGAGAGTGGCTCCTTCAAGTCGCTTGACGTGGAAGATTACCTGCGACAGCGTGCTTATTATCTCGGGCGAAGGTGCTATGGATAGTTATGAATGCTATTGTTGGGATCCTATTAACGGCGGTTGGGAAAACGGCACGAAGGAACATGTTGCGTGTTGCATGAATAGTTCATGTCTATGCCCGTGGCAATCATACAAGACTATCATCAAAGCCATACAGGTAGAGGAAGGTGTGACTGAGATAGGAGGTATAGCATTCTCCGGCTGCACAAATCTGACTGCTGTATCGCTGCCAAGTACCCTGACAACAATCGGAGAAGGTGCATTTGCCGGTTGTTCCCAATTGACAGCAATCACTATTCCTGATAATGTGACAAATATCTGGACTGGTGCCTTCTCTGGTTGTACTGGACTGACGGAAATCATCATTCCTAACAAGGTGACTTATATTGCTCGCGGAGCTTTTGATAGTTGTACAGGATTGACCAGTATCACGATTCCGAGTAGTGTAACAACCATTGGCGGCTCACTCTTCCGCAATTGTAATGCGCTGGCTACAGTCGTGGTGGAGGCAGGGAACACTGTTTATGACAGCCGCAACAACTGTAATGCAATCATCCACACCGCAACCAACGAACTGGTTGCCGCCACTGCTCAAACTATAGTTCCGGAGGATATAACGGCTATCGGTGAAGGTGCATTCGCCGGTGTGCACAACCTGACATTCATCACGTTGCCTGCCGGAGTGACATCCATCGGCTCGAATGCATTCGCAGGTTGTGATGAGTTGGCGTACATCGAGTTCATGGGTACTACGCCTCCGTCGATGAGTTACGCATTCTTCAACGCAACAAACGACTTCTACGTACCATGCGGTACAATGGAGGCTTACGTAACAGCACTTGATGTGAATGCTGATCAGGTGAAGGAGCGTACGATAGACATCACCTATTCGATTACATCTGCCAATACAGCACAAGGTACGGTGGCAATCATGAATGAGGAGGTCAACTGTGACAACAGAGTGCTTACTCTGCTAGCCAATGCGAAGTCGGGTTACGAGTTCCTGAAGTGGAGCGACGACAATACAGAAAACCCGCGTACGCTGACCGTCACCACGAACACCACGTTGCAAGCACAGTGGATCAGAGCATACACTATCACGTGGAAGGATGCCGATGGAACGACGCTCGCTACGGATGTTGTTCGTCAAGGTGTAGTACCGACTTACACCGGTGAGGCACCGATTAAGGTTGCGGATGCTCAATACACCTACACGTTCAACGGTTGGACACCTGACATAGTGGCTGCAACAGCTGATGCGACATACACGGCTACTTACACCGCCACGTTGAATGAATACATCATCAGAGGTGAGCAGAACATCTCGGATTTGGCGGTTGGCGAGAATACGCATATCATCGTTGAGGGTGAGGGACATCTGGTAGTGGATGCACCGACAACAATAGGGTGGTTGACTCTTACCCTGGATGGAACACCTTCGGCTCAGGTGACAGGTATCGAGAACCTCACGGCAAGCACGATTGATGCCATCCTTACGGTGAGTGCACGCCAATGGTTTGCATTGGGTGTACCGTTCGATGTTAGTCTGGCAACGGGTATCCGCATTAACGGTGCCAACGCTGCGGCTATCTACGGGACAGACTATGTGATGGATGAGTACGACGGCGCATTGCGTGCATCTACTCAGGACGGCTGGAAACGTGTAGCCTCGTCAGGAATCTTGCATCCGGGTACGCTGTATATGATCTATACCGCCAGTGCTACGGCATGGCGTCTGACAGCAGCCAACCCTGCAGCTATTGTTGAGGCTGAGTCGGTAGCCGTGGCTGCTAACCCGTCATCGTTCGGTGACCACCACGCAGGTTGGAATGCTATAGCCAATCCACGTTTGAGTAACGCCTCCGCATCGCTGAATGAGGTGAACTATGCAACGCTCTACGACAACCAAAATAGCGTTTATGATGTTGTTATATTGGCAGAGCAGACTTTCGTTCCCGCTGAGCCGTTCTTCGTTCAGACTCCGGCTGCCGGCAGTGTGCTCTTTGCGGCGGATGATGCGGCTCCCGCTCCTTGGCGCGTGGCTCCGACTGAGAAGCCTGTGATGATAGTTGCACTGACTAACGAGGCACAGACATTCACCGATAAGGCTTATCTGTCTATAGTTGATGACAAGCAGAATGGTTTCCTGATTGGTCATGACCTGGAGAAGATGCAGGTGGCTGCACCGGCTGTACCGCAGTTGTGGGTAGAAGCGTATAATATGCATCTGGCTGCATGCGAACTGCCGTTTGATGGTTTCGAGCGTGTGGTGCCGATAGGCATGTATGCTCCGGTTGAGGGTGATTACACGATTGCCATCAATAATGTGCCGAATGAGTACGTTATCACCTTGCTGAAGAGCGGTCAGGCTGTTTGGACTATCTCCGAGGGTGCTTGTGTAGCATCGCTGCAAGCCGGCAACAATGCAGATTATGCACTACGTGTCATCCAGAAGCACGATGTGGTAACCGGTATGGATGACTTGAATGGCACCAATGCAGAGGTGCGTAAGATGATCATTGACGGGCAGATCTATATCCTCCGCGATGGTAAGACCTATACGGTACAAGGCGGGGAATTGAGCGATGATAAATTAAGAAAATAAACCGAGATAAACACTGATTATTGATTTTATGTACTGCGTACCATGTAATCTTTGTCCAACTGACTTATTTACAAATAAATTTGACATAACTCAGTTCTACAAATATTACATCTCTACGAGATAAAATCAATAATCAGCAATAAACATAAATAAAATCACGGGATATATACTATGTATATATAAGTGTGGGTATGATACGTGCTTCCCCTGTGTAGAATCAGTAAATACCGAGACGACCACCCGTAAATAAGAAAATAGTTATGGAGTTTAAGTAAATCAAAAATGCGGCGACAGGCAGTCTGATAACTGCCCTATGAATGCTGCTGAGGAGCTGATCGTAAGTAAACTTCCGTTCATCTACTCATCATCATTCATTTCAGTCGATTTATTATAAATCGCCTGTGTCACCTTACAAAAATTTATAAAAAATTCCAAAAATATTCATTGGATCATCATCCTTTGAGTAAAAACGCTCAAAAGAAATAAACAGAAAAAATGTCAAAAAAGCATAGCGGCATTGGGTTGCCGCTGTGTTACAAAAAAATAAAAACGTATATGAAAACAAAACTTTTTACACTCCTTTTTGCCTTCGTGGCAAGTATTGGAACAATTTGCGCATCAAACACTCAAGTTGATGGCATTTGGTATTATTTTGACAACAATGCACGAACTGCAACCGTAACTTATCGAGGGGATTCCTTTACAGAATACGAAGATTATTATACCGGCTCTGTCCAAATCCCAGCTTCTGTAACATATAATGGAACTACTTATAGTGTTACTTGCATTGGGCATTATGCCTTTAACAACTGCATTGGGTTGACAGACATTACTATCCCTAATAGCGTCACAAGTATCGGAGTTTATGCATTTTCCGGATGTACTGAGTTAATATCAATTGTTATTCCCGACGGAGTTACAAGTATTTCACAATCATTATTTAATGGATGTAGTAAGTTGGCTTCTGTAGCAATGGGAAACAGTGTTACAAGAATTGGAGATGGGGCTTTCCAAAATTGTAGCAGTTTGGAGTCTTTTACTATTGCGGAAAGCGTCACAAGTATAGATAATTTTGCCTTCTATATGTGTAGTTCTTTGACAACTATGACTATTCCGAGTAGTGTTGACACCATAGGATTACAGGCTTTTGCTAATTGTAGTAGCTTGGAGTCTGTTACGATTCAAGATGGTGTTAAAAGTATAGGGAGAAACGCTTTCTCTAAGTGTGAAAACTTGACATCCGTCACGCTCCCAAATACAATCACAAGTATAGAAGAATGGACTTTTAATGAGTGTGGTAAATTGACTTCCATTTCTATACCTAATAGCGTTGCTAGTCTTGAAATGTCTTCGTTTTATCAGTGTAGTAGCTTAACGGATGTAAATATCGGTCAAAACATTACGACTATTGGAGAGCAAGCATTTGGTTTTTGTACAAATCTTCATTCTATTGCTATCCCCAATAGCGTGACCAGAATAAGAAAGAACTCTTTCGTACATTGTAGCAATTTATCATCTGTTGTCATGGGCAGTGGAATCGATAGCATCGGAGCTTCTGCATTTTGTGGATGTAACAATTTAACAACTATATCATGCGAAAGTGCTGTACCTCCAACATTAGGCAATGATGTATTCTTAAATGTTAAAAAGTTTATTCCGCTCTATGTCCCCACGCAGAGTGTTGTCCTTTATCAAGAAGCTGATCAATGGAAAGATTTTACGAACATATTGCCGATACCGGGGACGGAGGAAGAGATGATAGATCCCGGGCATCCGCTGAATCCGGGTAATTACCGCGTGACAGTGACAGTAGATGATGAAGCAGCAGGATCGGTGAGCGGCTCAGGTATGTATCCACACGGATCTGTCGTAACCATCGAAGCCATACCAAATACATGTTATGAGTTCGTGGAGTGGTCGGATGGTGTGACCGAGAACCCGCGTACATTTTCGCTAATGGAAGATGTTACTCTGTCCCCGACATGGGCTATGACTATTCTTGCCTCAGGATTTTGCGGAAATGAAGATGATAACATGACATGGGAACTGACGTGTGATAGTATCTTGTCCATACGTGGTACTGGAGTGATGATGGACTTTGCGTACGGGGATAATACGTCCGAGTGGAAAACATATAGTGACAAAATCAAGCATGTTGTCTTTTCTGAAGGCGTGACCAAGATAGGTGACCACGCGTTTATGAATTGTTATAATCTGGCTTCGGTTCGCTTTCCCAATACGATGACGAACATCGGTTGGAGTTCTTTTAATGGGTGTAGCAGTTTGATCTCTGTTATTGTTCCTGAGGGTGTAACGTATATATCTTATGCAACTTTCTCCAATTGTAGTAGTTTGACATCAATCACGTTACCTAGCAGTTTGACGAGTATAGCCGATTTCGCGTTTTCCGGTTGTACTGCATTGGCAACCATTACTATTCCGCGAAATGTGACAGATCTATATCATAGTGTTTTTTCAAGTTGCACTGGATTGACATCTATTACATGTGAGGCTGTTACTCCACCAGCAATGGTAAATGATGCATTTTACAATGTTGACAGAACAATTCCCCTGTATGTCCCTGCATTGTCTATGCCAGTCTATAAGGTGACGGAACGATGGAAAGAATTTTTAAATATTCAAACGCTTGAAACGGCTCCTACATATACCCATGTAAAAATAGGTGCTTTATATTATAACCTGTATGCAAACTCACTTACCGCAGAGGTTACATATGATCAACATTGGTATAATAGCAATTATTCAGGATTGCAAAATATCTCTATCCCTAATGCGGTAGTGTATAGTGGCAAAACGTACAATGTGGTGCGTATTGGTGTAGAGGCATTTGGTCCATGTACCTCCTTATCGACCGTGACGATACCGAGCAGCATCAAGACCATAGGTAAGAATGCTTTTTACAATTGTGTGGCTTTGACCAATGTGAACATGTCTGAAGGACTTGTATATATGGATGACGGAGTCTTCTCGGGTTGCTCCAAACTCGCATCTGTGACTATCCCGCAGTCAGTCGCTTATATGGGAACGACAATGTTTCATTCATGTACGAAGTTGCTTAATGTAACTCTTCCTAATGGTTTGGAAAGCGTTGGGTATCAGATGTTCTATCATTGTTCCGGACTTTCAAATATGGTGTTGCCGGACAGTGTCAGGCAGATTGGTGATTATGCATTTTCAGGTTGCAGCAGCATGACTGCGATTTATATCCCAGAGCGTGTTACATCAATAGGAATGGGAGCATTTTCTAATTGTTCCGGACTACGTGCCATAGAATTGCCGGAAGAGATTGAATCTATTGATTATGTGGCATTCAAGGGGTGCACTGGTTTGACCTCATTTACATGCAAAGCTATAACTCCTCCATCTCTAACGTGTCCGGTCTTTGAAGATGTCAATACGACCATTCCACTTAATGTTCCATGTGCCGGCATCCCGCAATATAGAGCAACGTTTTGTTGGAATAATTTTACTAACATCCAAGCGATAGATACTATAGTCATTACTCCATACTTATCATCCGTTAATCCTAATAATGGTAGTGTGAATATTGTGGAGAGGAGCAGAATTGCCTGCGATACGTTGCTTTTGACTATCAAGGCTGATCCTTCTGATGGCTATGACTTCTTGCAATGGAGCGACGGCAATACCGACAATCCGCGTTCGCTGATACTGATTCATGATTCGGTTATTACAGCAGAGTGGGTGAAAACATATATCATCACATGGCAGAATGCTGATAGCACCATATTGGCTACTGACACTGTTCGTGAAGGTGCAGTACCTGCATATACCGGCGAGACACCGACCAAGGCTGCGGATGCGCAATACACCTATTTATTCAGCGGTTGGTCGCCGGACATCGTCGCGGCTGAGGCTGATGCGATATACACGGCTACATATGAGGCAACTCGTATTCCGGCTGCGGAGATCGGGAATGTCACGATACCCAACATAGCATGTGGTGACGAAACATTCAATTTGGAGTTTGACCTCACTTACGTCAATCAAGACGGCGAACTGCAAGTATGGCTCGATGACGAAGCACAGAAGATTAGCGTTGACTATACCAAACTAAGTGTCGAAGAGCAGATCGTACATATTAACTTGACCGTACCGGTTGACCGGAGTTCGGCTGTGCATACCTTGCACTATAGCTTCAACAAGACCGGCTATAGTTCGGGTAGTGTGGAGGTGCAATTCCCGAGTATACCGGAGATTACGGACTTTACAGTGAGTGTTATTGACAGAGGTACCTGCGACAATGTGCTGTACGATCTAAGCGGAACAATTACTTATACGGGTGAAACTACAAGCAAATTGTGTATTGAGTTCGGTGAGCATAAACTTGTTCATCTCCCATCGGGTGGTAGTAATATTGTGGCGTTTACGCTGACTGACCTCACTGATATTGTCAGTGGCGCACAGCTGCGAGCTTACTTTACAGACCGAGCGGAGTGTGTTGCATACTCTGCAGCATTCAACTCGCCCACCTTGTTTTTTCTGTTGGATACATTGGAGATAGCCACCATCTGTGGAGGCGATAGCTTGTTATGGCATGGTCAGTGGTTAAAAGAAGCGGGAACTTATTATGACACTACAAGGTACACCGGCAGCGGCTGCGACAGTGTTCGCTACGCGCTGAACCTTTCTGTCACGAATCCTGCTGAGTACGAAGAAACAGCCACCATCTGTAGCGGCGAAAGTTATGAATGGCGTGGCGGTCAGATTCTGACCGAAGCTGGTGAGTACGAGTACAGGGTAGAAGGCGTAGCTCCGAACGGTTGTGACTCTATTTACAGGATTACGATTATGCAGCTTGTACCGGAAGTAAGGAGTAGTGCGATTAGCGTTTGCTACGGTGAGCCTATAAGCATCAACGGCAAGATTTACTACGACCTGCCGGCAGGCGAGCAAGTACTGCTTGATACGATTCCGTCTGTTAGCGGTTGTGATAGTGTATATCTGCTTCTCGACCTTAACGTTGCTCAGTCTTACTATGATAGTGTAATGGTTATTTCTTGCGACTCGTTTGTATGGGATGTTAATGGTATTGTATATACGAAGTCGGGCATCTATCACGAGGCGTTGACAACAATCAACGGTTGTGACTCAATCTGCGTGCTGAACCTGACGATCAGCGAGAGTTACGAGTTCTACGAGAACTACACGATACCCGAAACTGAGTTGCCGTACACGGTACATGATTGTACATACTCGGAGGCGGGTACGTACGATTGTAGATTCACTACAGTTAACGGATGCGATAGTATCTATCACATCACGATTGAGGTGCTGCCGGCAGGCGAAGACAGTCTGGCTGTTGAGGGCGTTGTCAGCGCAGGCGATATGGAGATAGGGGTAAACACCACAGTTACTATTAATGCACAAGGACACTTGGTTGTGCCGTTCGCGGTATATTTATACAAGCTGTTGCTTGATTACAGTCACGGTCATCACGCACAAGTGACCGGCATCGGCAATATACATGCCCAGATCGTTGAAGCATTGCTGAACTTCCCGACACCTAAGGGGCAGCTATCGAAACACTGGTTCGCGTTTGCCGTACCGTTCGAGGTAAGCGTGGCTACAGGTATCCGAATCAAGGGCTCGGACGTAGCGGCACGTTACGGTTACGACTTTGTGATTGATGAGTTCGACGGCATGCAGCGTGCTACCACGCAGCAAGGCTGGAAACGTGTGGGAGCAAGTGCCATCCTACGTCCGGGACATATGTACATGCTGGCTACGCCTAAGAGCACCTCATGGGTACTGACAGCGGCTGATCCGTCGGAACTCATAGAGCATTCCGAAACGAACATCGGTGCACACCCGTCGACCATCGGCGAGAACCACGCCGGCTGGAACGGTATAGCTAACCCGATGTATGCCAATGCTACGGCTAACCATAACGGCATACAGTGGGCTACGACATACAACAATGTCCACGGCTCATACGAGCTTCAGGAGATGGCAGATTATGTATTCAATGCAGCCTCACCGTTCTTTGTGCAAGTAGCGGCTGATGCAGTGTTCGGATTCAACGATATACCGCTGTTTGCTCCCAGACGCGTTCAAACTGACAGCGAGACATCCGAGTTCAGCAAGCTTACGCTCACTGACGCAGCGGAGACCTACACCGACAAGGCATTCATATCGTTCGTAACCGACAAGGAGGACAGTTACCTGATCGGTCATGACCTGCAGAAGATGGCAGCAAACTCACAGTACGTACATCAACTTTGGTGGGTGGCATACGGCATGCAACTGTCGGCATACGAAGCTCCGCTGGGCGATGAAGCGCGCTCGATACCTATAGGCATCTACGCACCCGAAGCCGGCGACTACACGCTGCAGATGAGCAATGTGCCGGCGAACATATCGATCTATCTGACCGAGAACGGGCAGCCTGTATGGGATTTGGCAGCAAGCGGATGCACGCTCAACCTGCAGGCAGGAAACAACAACGGCTATGCCCTGTACGTCAACCGCATTAAGAATGTGGTAACCGACTACATGACCGGCAATACGGAGATAATGGTTCAGAAAGTGGTTATGGATGACAAGATATTTATAATCCGCAACGGAAAGACCTACAATGTTACGGGTATACAAGTACGATAATACAAACGAACAATTGCCAATGAACAAAAAGAAAAACAGTATAATCTGTGTGCTGACAGCCATATGTCTTACCGTATGGTTGTCAGCGCGGGCAGATGAACCCTTCGACCCCGGGCATCCTGTTGAGCCGGGTATCTTTACATTGACTGTGAGTGCCAACGATGCCCTCATGGGCTCGGTAAGTGGTTCCGGCTCGTACGTGCAAGGAACGTTAGTGCCTATCTCGGCATCAGCGAATACGGGATATCAGTTCGTAGGGTGGTCGGATGGCGTATGTGCCATCTCGCGTACGATAGATCTGCAACGGGATTCAACGATCACGGCGGAATTTGCAACGCTTGAGCCACTGCGCGTATGCCCGGGTGATCAAGAACTGACGATATACAATAATCCGTATACCGGGAATATTGTGATCAGGAACGGTGCCCGCGAAGTGGTGGGCACCTACCCACGCGATTGCACACCGCAGGTCATCAGTTATGATCTGTTGGCTGCCGGTACGTACATTGTGGAGTTCGACAATGGCAACCGAGCGTTCTTTGTTACGAAAAAATAAGGAAGCTTAGGCGGATCACTCCTGCAGTTGCATGCGGTAGATGCGGCGGGTGGTGGCGTTGGCTTCGCGCCAGCGGGGGAAGAAACGATCCATCAGGGCATGGAAGCGGGCGTTGTGGGAAGGCTCGAGCAGGTGGCAGAGTTCGTGCACCACAACATGCTCCACGCACCAGTCGGGCAGCAAAAGAAGGTAGGTGGAGAAGCAGATGGAGCGCTCGCGGACGTTGCACATGCCCCAGCGGGAGATCATAGGTTTGTAGGTGACAGCCGGTTCGGGCAGATTCATCTCACGGGCGTAGCGGGTAAGCATAGGCTGGATGAGTGTGCTGAGGCGGTTGGCGGCCTGCTCGCGTTGCTCGGGGGAGTCAAGGGGGAGTTGGTCGAAGAAGGAGGCACGCCGTTCGTAACGTTCGCGCGAACGCTCCTGCGCCTTGGCGATCCAGGATTGGTTCTGCTCGATGAAGGCATCGATCTTGGAGCGGGGGAAACCGATGGGTGCGGAGATATGCACGTCGCCGTTCTTGACGACACGCATGGAGAGGCGGGTAGTGAAGCGGTATGTGATCTGAATCATTACGAAGAATTCTTTTTGTCAACAATTAAAAACAATTTAAAACAATTCCAATGAATTAGATAGAAAATAAACCTAAATAAACCCTAATGTTGTCTGTTGTCCGTGCCGGACTTGTGTCTTTGTCTGCTACGTCACCCTTTCAAATAAATTTGACGTGTGCCGTATCAGCCAAAGCCACAACTCTGCGAGTAACAGACAACATCAGCCATAAACATAAATAAATTCCAATGAATCTTTATCTGTCCACGAATTAAGCTAATTAAGCTAATCCGATGGATTTTGCGGTGCAAAGATACAAAAAAAAATCGATATTTGCAAATAAAAACAACAAAAAAGATAAAAATTGTTGAAAATACTTGCAAATATCATTTTTTTTTCGTAACTTTGCAGGCTCAATGCGTGCAGGTGCGTGTGAAAGGGTTATCGTGATGGTATATGAAAGCCCGATTACAGCGCCCGCTATAGTGTGGAAATAACTATTAACGTAGAAATAACTATTTACACATAAGATATATGGAAAAACAATTCAAGTTGTGGAACGTGGTTGTAGGCTGGATAGTGTTTGCTATCGCGGCAGCCACGTATCTGCTTACGATGGAACCCACTGCGTCGTTCTGGGACTGCGGTGAGTTCATCTCATCGGCCGACAAGCTGGATGTGGGTCACCCGCCCGGAGCACCGTTCTTTATGCTGATGGGACATTTCTTCTCGCTGTTTGCGAGCGATGCGTCGCATGTGGCGATGTGCGTGAATGCATTGTCGGCACTGGCCTCGGCGTTCACCATCCTGTTCCTGTTCTGGACAATCACGGCGTTGGCCAAGAAGCTGGTAGCACCTGACAGCGTAGCGCATATCATAGCCTTGATAGGCAGCGGTGCGGTAGGTGCGTTGGCGTATACGTTCAGCGACACGTTCTGGTTCAGTGCGGTGGAGGGTGAGGTGTATGCCTCGTCGTCGCTATTCACGGCAGTGGTGTTCTGGCTGATACTGAAGTGGTACGATCATGCCGATGATGCGGGTTCGGACAAGTGGCTGATACTGATAGCCTACCTGATGGGCTTGAGTATAGGCGTGCACCTGCTGAACTTGCTGACCATACCGGCGATCGTGCTGGTATATTACTTCCGCAAGTACCCGTTCTCGTGGGGTGGAGTATGCCTGGCGTTCCTGTCATCGGTAGCCATCCTGGCGTTTGTGCTGTACGGCATCATCCCGGGTGTGCCGACGGTAGCCGGCTGGTTTGAGCTGGCGTTTGTGAACGGTATGGGATTGCCGTTCAACACCGGTCTGGCAGTGTATCTGGTGCTGCTGGCTGCGGCCTTGGTTTGGGCGGTGGTTAGTAGTCAGAAGTCAGATATCAGATATCAGAAATCAGAAGTCAGCGGTCAGAAATCAGAAGTGAGCACGCAGCAGATCATAGCGTTCCTTTGCGCGTTTACGCTGGCGGGAACACCGTTCCTGCGGGAGAGCGCGGTGATAGGCGTGCTGGTAGTGGCAGCGTTGGCAGCTGTGCTGTTCGCGAAAAAGGAGTGGGTGAGTGCACGTATGCTGAATACAGCCTCGCTGATGATAGCCGTGATCATCATCGGTTACGGATCGTATGCCGCGCTGGTTATTCGCTCGAATGCCGATACGCCGATGGATCAGAACAGCCCAGACAACGTCTTCTCGCTCAAGTACTACCTGAACCGCGAGCAATACGGCGATACGCCGCTGTTGTACGGGCAGACGTACAATGCTCCGGTGAAGCTGGAGATACGCGGTAATATGTGTATCCCCGTGGAGAAAGAGGGACATGCGCAGTATGCGCCGGCACCGCGCGTAGAAGGTGAGAAAGACCACTACGTTATAACGGGCTACAAGACGACGTACGTATATATGGACGAGTTCATGATGCTCTTCCCGCGTATGTGGTCGGCTCAAGGCAGTCATGTGAGTGCGTACAAGCAGTGGGCAGACATCAAGGGTCACCGCGTGAAGTACGACTATTGCGGGCAGAAGAAGACCGAGAACGTGCCTACGTTCGGCGAGAACCTGCGTTTCTTCTTCCGCTATCAGGTGAACTTCATGTACTGGCGATACTTCATGTGGAACTTCTCGGGCAGGCAGAATGACCTGCAGAGCTACGGCGACCTGCACAAAGGTAACTGGATAACCGGTTTCCACGCTATTGACAACGCGATGCTCGGCGATCAGGATATGCTGCCAACAGAACTGAAGGAGAACAAAGGGCACAACGTGTACTACATGTTGCCGCTGCTGTTAGGCCTGATCGGTATGGTTTGGCAAGCAACAAAGACGAACACGCAGTCACCAACACGCAGTAATCAACACGCAGTCACCAACACGAAGTCACAAACAGACTTTGTCGGTCTCCGCTCGTTCACTATCACGGCGCTTCTGTTCCTGCTGACAGGTCTGGCTATCGTGGTATATCTGAACCAGACGCCGTTCCAGCCGCGTGAGCGTGACTATGCGTATGCAGGATCGTTCTACGCCTTCTGTATATGGATCGGATTCGGTGTGTTGGCGCTGATTGACAGCATAGCCCAATCGATCAAGAGCGAGAGTATGAAAGCCCTGGCAGCTACGTTGGTGACGCTGGTGACGCTGGGTGTACCCGCACTGATGGCTCAGCAGAACTGGGATGATCACGACCGCTCGCAACGGTACGTATGCCGCGACTTCGGTGCGAACTACCTGAAGTCTTGCGAGAAGGAGGGTATCATCTTCTCGAACGGTGACAACGACACCTTCCCCCTGTGGTACAACCAGGAGGTGGAGGGAGTAGGCACCGATCTGAGGGTGTGCAACCTGTCGTACTTGCAGACAGACTGGTACATATCGCAGATGAAACGTCCGTACTACGACTCACCGGCACTGCCTATCACCTGGGAGTACAAGGACTATATGCCCGGTACGAACGAGGTGGTATGGACTGACAACAAGCTTGGTCAGCCGCTGGAGGTAAGCAAGGCGTTCCAGTTCCTGCGTTCGGATGACCCGAAGACCAAGAACCGCGAGGGTGACAACTATATCCCGAGCGATCAGCTGTATGTGCTTGCGCCGGACAGTAGCCACATCAACCTCAAGAAAGCCCGCCGTTTCACACGTTCGGAGATGATGATCATGGAGATGCTGAGTCAGAACAACTGGCAGCGTCCGATGTACTTCGCCGTGAGCGTTGGACCTGATTACTATATGGGCTTGGAGCCTTACTTCGAGTGCACGGGTATGGCTTACCGCATCACGCCGCAACGTACGCCGAGCGGTCAGCCGCGCGTAGCCGTAGAGGAGATGTACGACAATATGATGAATAAGTTTGCTTACGGCAACTGTAAGGCCGACGGCATCTACCTGGACGAGAATACCCTGCGTATGTGCCGCACACACCGAATGATGTTCGCCCAGCTGGCTGAGGTGCTGGTTAACCGTAAGGATTATGAGCGTGCTACGGCGGTGCTGGACAAGGCATTTGAGGAGCTGCCCGGCAAGAATGTGACCTACGACTACACGGCTGCCACGATGGCGTTGCTGTACGTACGTATGGGCGATAAGGAGAAAGCCGAGCCGATACTGCGCGATGTGGCACAGACCTGCAGCGAGTATATATTGTGGGGTCAGTCGCTGGACAAGGAGCAGCGCAAGTCGATGAAGAGCACACTGGATCATTATGACGCCGTGCTGGGATATATACTGCAGCAATGCGAGCGCCAAGGCCTGCACAGCATCGTGGAGGATTATTACGCAATCTACGACCAGTCGGGTGAGATGTAAGGAATAGGCCTGCAGGGCAAAAACGAAAGCGGTGTGTCTTTAGAATGACGCACCGCTTTTGTTGTGATATGAGTTGAAGATGAGCCTCCATAGTTTTTGTCGGCTCAGGAATAGAACGTAGATGAGTGCCAGGAGCAGAAGGATATAAGGCT
>Ga0265299_10003038_pt1 | contig 16668 bp, 8 predicted proteins | sample AusTroGonzalo_MG_4_FD_193485 | JGI IMG/M metagenome (GOLD analysis project Ga0265299, IMG submission 193485) | Bovine rumen microbial communities from tropical cattle in Woodstock, Queensland, Australia - Gonzalo_02 | ecosystem: Host-associated > Mammals > Digestive system > Stomach > Rumen ... | reverse complement strand
GCTCTTCCCAACGGTTGGTTCTATCGTCTCAGCTGCACCCGCACCATCGCCCTTGACGGCGGCAACTACGAAAACGGCGTCCCGCCAGATGTGCGCGTGTTGCTTGATCCTGCGGCTGTGGCCCAAGGCAAGGACAACATCATCGAAACGGCTGCCGACTGGATTCAATCTGGTGGCGGCAACATCCCGCCGATTGCAAAACGATAAGCAAAAAAAAACGGAATTTCCTACGAAATTCCGTTTTTTTTTTCGTTTGATCAAACTCATTAATCTTTCACGCATCGCACGCTGAAGGCGTTCTCTTTGTTTCGGATGAGGTCGAGGAAGGTGTTGCAGAAGTAGCTTGCCTCGCGGCAGTGGGCCTCCGTTGCACTGGTGCCGTTGGCCGTCCAGAAGTAGGCCTTGCAGAGCAACTCTTCGTAACGTCCAGTAATGATGTTGTACATACCCGAACCCCTCAAGTCTAAATCGGTGCTGTTGATGCCGTCGTTCACTATCCAGTAGTTGGTGGAGCGCAGCGTCAGCAGATCCATGTTACTGAGTTCCGCGAAATCCTCCTCGGTAGGTATGCGCCAGCCGTTGGGACAGATGCCCTGCACCTGAGCCGCCTTTGTCGGTCTGGTGGCGTCCATTGCGTCATACCAATCGTACAAGCGACCGTAGATGCTCACGTTCTCCGCCGTACTGGGATACAAGAAGCTCGTATACTCGTAAAGGTTCGTGATGTCGCGTCCGTCGGCATAGTGGGTGGTGCGCAGGTTGGCGGCCATCCAGCACTTGTTGCCGACATTCACAGAGGCATATTTGTTGCCGTCGTAATCCTGAAGCGAATCACAGAGACGGTACCACCGTGCGTAAACGACCAAATCCTCATTAGGCATCAACTCTGGCAACGCTGGACTCCATCCGAGGAAATCCCATCCTTCCTTCCAGGTGATGTATTCGTCGATAGGTTGACCATAGTCGTAAGCTTCCACATTCAATACTGCGTCGCCATCCATATAGGTGATGGTTTTACTACTACCAGAAGCAAAGATAGCTGTGAAGGTGCTGTCACTGGTGAGGGTCACCGTGCGCAGATTGTCGGTGACACCATCGCTCCATCGCAAGAATTGGTATCCGTTGTTGGGCGTGGCGCTGATCTCGTAGCTTAGAAAATGCTTGGCAGCGGGGTTGCTGCCGCTGACGGTGCCCATCAGGTTGTCGTTGCTCAGCACGTTCAACACGTAGGTGTTGGTATCGAAGATGGCCTTCAATCCTGTGGTATACATACTGGTGATTTCCGCGGGAGCAGTATAAACAATAGTGTCGGTGATAGCGTAATCTGTGTAGCCATCCATATTGTTGCCGGTCTGCCATTTGTTGAGGTAGTAACCTTCGTTGGCGCTGGCAGATACAGTGAGACTAGCATTCGGTGCCAGATAAGCTATCATGGCGTTGTTGTTGCCGGAATAGGCGTGGGTGAGGTCGTCCACCGGATTCAAGAAAGCGGTGTTGCCTCCTTCCTCAATGTTCCGCAATACGCTTACCAAAGCTGCTCTATTCACTGTAAGGGTGTAAACCACCGAATCGTAGTAGTATGATTGGTCGGTTTCATGTACCGCATATACGTGGTAAGCTCCCGAGGTGGTGATTCGAGGGACATTAAATCTGTTGGTGATGTAACCTGTCTCCGGATTGACCTTGACGTTGGTTTCATTCTCTACAAGGCCGTAACGCACACTTACATTGTGCGGGTTGTTGAGGGTGGGTTTGTAGTTGTTGAAATCGATATAGGTGTAGCCGGTGAATTCCCCGGTGCTCCAAGAGAGTTCGGCGGGAGTGACAGCGAAGAGGGCTGTCAGGGTCGAATCCTGGGTGATGGTGAGCGTCTGGGTGCCCTCAACGTTGATGGTTGCGCCGTTGCTCCAGCTGACGAGGTGGTGTCCATCTGTTGCAGTAGCTTTTACGGTCACTTCAGTGCCAGGGATAACCTTGTAAACGTTGCCTGTAGTAGTGGCTTTAACACTGTCGGGCTTTGCGTGGTTCGGGTCAAGCTCCACAGTGCCCATCTGCTCGTCATTACTGGCAAGGGTCAGAGTGGCAGGGGCAAGAATGGTGAAAGGGAAGGCTACAGAGTCGTAGGCAAAAAGGCTGCCGTCGTGTAGCATATAGAGGTAAGTGGTGCCGACACCATTGACTACAGGAAATCCATCATTGTCGAAAGAGATCACGTCTGGGTTAGTGCTGCCGACGATTAAGAGGTCATCGTCTTCCGCGAATGCCCTGAGGAAGTTCTCAGAAGCGTATGCAGAGATGCCTGCGATGGTGTCATCTTCGAAGCCGAGATAGGCGGTGAGACCTGCTGCTGGCATGGGTTGATGTTTGTAACGCCAAGCCAGTTCGGGAGAATCCTGTCCGAAATTGGCCGTCAGGGTAGAATCGGTCGTGATGGTGAGCTTCTGGACGGCGATGGCCTGATTGTCAACAGGAACCCCGTTGCTCCAGCTGTCCACGTAGCTGTTGATTTTGGCTTTGGCCATAACGGCCACGTCTGTGCCATATTCAACGGAATACTGATTCTCAACACCGGTCTCAGTCACGTTGCTGGGCAAATTCAAACTCTTAATGCCGATGGTCATTTCCGCCATCTGCTGGATGTTATCGTCGGTGGATTGTATATCGTCGATAACCAATCGATAATATTGGTAAGCCGAGTCGTTTCCGAAGAAGTAGGTCTGATCTGTAAGGTTGGCTGACGGCAGTGCGTTGTCGTTGATGACCACATGGATGGGGGTCCACCTCTCGTCGTTGGTCAATGCGCCTGCGGCCGCGTTGTCGCTTGTGAACGAACCGCCATAGATGGTCCACGACTTCCAGTTGCGTCCGGGGTTCTCATGCGTGTCACCGCCTGTGGTAAGGATGTAAGAGGTCATGATCACTTGATCATTCGTTTTCCAAACCACGATGTCCTTGGCACGATTGCTGTATGCTCCGGCGTTATTCTTGATGCTGCACCATTTGTTACTTGTATCACTTTTATTGCCGTCAAAAAGATTGAAATAGGATTCATCGGAGTCACCAGATTTGGTGTCGCTCCCCTGTCGGCCTCCCAAAACGGTAATCTGCGATGATGGCAAATAGTCGGCATTCAGTATTCCGATCGTTCCGTTATTGTTGTTCGTGGCTAAGGTCAGCGTATGGATGTCAGGGGCGAAAATTGCCACATAGGCGCCCGCCGTGTCGGTGGTGCGAGTGTTGTCGGTCTCATTGTCGTTCCAGCTGACGAAGTGATAGCCGGTTGCCGGTGTGGCCGTGACGGTGGTGGTGGTGCCGCCCAAAACAGTGACTTGGGCGCTGCTTACAACCACGGTAGTCTGGCTTTGGCCGTTGACATCGGTATAGGCAATCTGCACGGTACCGCGCCCGCTTTGGCCATCAGGCACACGGGCACTTACCACATAGTCGTTGATGCCGAAGAAGACCTTGGCGGTGGTGTCGCCCGTCATGGTAATCTTGAGCAACGAGGCGGCAGGGAATTTGTCAGGATTCGTTTCTGCGTATTTGTTATAGGTGGCATCGTTGGAGAGATCTTTATGATATTCGTCCTCCCAACCACTGACAAAATGCAAATCATCGTAGGTCGAAGCCATAACCCTCACGACAGCACCCTTATTTACATAGTACTGATTCTCAACATCGGTCGCAAACACATTGTCAGGCAAATTCGAATTCTTAATGCTGATGGTCATTTCCGCCATCTGCTGGATGTTATCGTCGGGAGATTGTATATCGTCGATAACCAGTCGATAATATTTGTAAGCGGTGTTGTTTGCGAAGATGTAGGTCTGGTCTGCGAGGTTGGCTGGCGGCAATACGGTGTCGTTAACGACCACATGGATGGGGGTCCATCCCTCATCGGTGTTCAAAGCACCTGCGGCCGCTTCGTCGTTTGTGAACGAGCCGCCATAGATGGTCCATGACTTCCAGTTACGTCCGGGATTCTCATACGTGTCACCGCCGGTAGTAAGGATATAGGCGTTCATCACCACTTCCTCATTTGTTTTCCAAACCACGATGTCCTTGTCACGATTGCTGTAAGCCCCGCCGTTATTCTGGATACTGCACCACTTGTTACTTACACTATCTTTGACACCGTCAAAGAGTTTTCCATAGGATTCACTTGAAGATGTGTTGAATCCCTGTTGGCCCGTCAAAACGGTAATTTGTGAAGAGGGCAAATTGTTGACATTCAGCAATTCTATCGTTCCGTAATCGCTATACTTTTCCAGAGTGAGAGTGTATTTGGCATAAGAGAAAAACGCTGTGACTGTAATATCCTCACTCACGGTGAAAGTCTGGGTGCCTTTGTCGTTCACAGGGGTACCATTGCTCCATCTGTCAAGCTGATAATTGTCATCTGGAATGGCCTTGAGCGACACAAGGGCACCAGGCTTGACAAAGTAGCCGCCAGCAGGGTTCTCGACGAGACCGTGAGGGCGACAATACGTGATGTCCTTGACACTAAGCTCAGCCATATTGGAATCGCTGATGGCGTGAACACCGAAGTGGTAATAACCGTCGGTTTCAGGGAAAAAGGTTCCGCTGATGGTTGCCCAGTCCGTGTTTGTCAAAACGGTATCGCTGATCACGACAGTGCCTTGCGAAATATTTAAGTTATCCGTACTTATTCTTGCTTCAATACGCTCTGGGAAACTGGAAACAGACACTTTGGACAAGAAACTGAAGGTGTATACCTCGCCGGCAGTGAGTTCTACAGCTTCAGCCACCAACCAGTCATCAGCGGCTTCAGTTTCATTATATTTGTACGAGTAGCGACCTTCGTCGTAAAGATAACGCCATTTGCCAGAACCTGCTGGGATGTCGCCCTGATCAACATCAATGCCGTCATCGTTAACATCAACAATGGTAATTTGATCATTCGTGTATGTGTGGCAGATGTCGCTAAGTTCCACCCTGCCTGGACCATCAGCCCCGTAGTTCAGAGTAAAGTCTTGGACAAAAGTGGCGCTGAGGGTCATATCTTGTGGCACTGGGAGGGTCTGGATGGAATAGTTAGGGTCGATGATATTAACGTTGTTGCTCCAGCTGGCTATATGGTGGTTTTCACTGGCGGTGGCCGCCACTTTCACTTCGATGCCGGGCTTGACATAGTAACCGCCGTCGGGGTTGTCAAGAAGGGCCAGTGTGTTGTTTGCAATGGTAGCGCTGTTGTCACCAAGCACCACTATGCCGTCGCCATTGGCTGCGAGGGTCAGGATGGGATAGCATTGGAAGTTGACCATGATGTTCGTGTCCTTGGTGATGGTGACTGTCTGGGAGGTGGCGAGGATGTCATCGATTGTAGCCCCGTTGCTCCAATTGTCCACGTAATAGTGCTCGTTGGCGGAGGCCGTCACCTTCACGGTAGTGCCATAGTCCGCAATATAGGAGTCGCCGAATTCTCGTATCAAGCCCGAAGGGAAGATGTATGCCGGATTCGAATACCGGACAGTCATCTCAGACATCTTTTGCGGACCATACACGGAAGATTGCGTGGAATGGATGACCAGTCGGTAATATTGATATGCGGTTGTGTTTTCGAAGGTGTAGGTGAAGTCTGTGGTGTTGACGGCTTTAAGTACTGTGTCGTTCATCACATTGTGGATAACCATCCAGCCCACGTCTGTGTTCAAAGCTGCTTTTGCCGAATCATCGTTGTCGAAGTTGCCGCCATAGATCGTCCACGATTTCCAGTTGTATTCGGGGTGGGCGCTCGCATCAGTTGCAGTAGTGAGGATATAGGAAGTCATCTCTATGGGCTCGGCCGTCTTCCATATAACCGCATCTGACAAACGATCGGTGGACCCTTGGCTGAACCATTGGAGCCAATCAACGACTTTAATGCTATCAAAGAGGGCCTTATATGTTTGATCACCATTAGTGTTTTCGCCCTCTTGCCCTGCCAAAACTGTGATCTGTCGGGTTGGATAAATGAAATATGGTTCTACGCTGGGGGTATCGAAATCGAACACCAGACTTCCCCAGTCTTCATTCTTGGTCAAGCTGATGATGGGCTTGGCTACGAATACGGCCGTGATGGTCATCGTGTCGTTTAACGTGAAGGTCGTATCGACGGCAACATTGCTGTTCACGTCGGGCAGCGAGGGGTCTTTGCTGTTATTCCATCTTTTCATGTAGTAGTTCTTAGCGGGCGTGGCTCTTAAGGTCACGGTTGAACCCGGCAACATGCTATAGGAACCATCTGGATTTACAATAGGTTGAGCCTCACTGTTGTAGCTTACCATTTCCACCGTACCTTGGCCAGTCTTGGCCAAAGTAAAAACATAGAGGGTTTTATACTTGACGTTCAGCATTCGGTCTCCGCTGGGCATATTGAATTTCCAGGTATTATCCGATTGCCGTTGAGGGGTGTTCTGCGCCCATGCGCCCGTTGCACCGAAAACCACCAGCGCGACGAGCAAAATATGTTTTACGAAATGATTCATAGTATAGGGTTGCTTTTTTCTTTCCATTATTGATTATCTCTTTGACGCCATTTTATTATTCCGCATCATGCACCAAACGTACAGAAGCTCCTCTTTCGCGGGAAATGCTATAGTTGTTCCAGCCGGTCGTCAGCCCGCTGAAGGAGATGATATATGCATGATAGGTATCATTATGCGTAGAGGAGTAGTAGTATGATTCACTGCTTTCCACTGACGTTCCAATGCGGTAGCCTGCAGCGGGAAGGAACACACAACCGGCATCCTCCATGGCTGCCCAATAGGTGGAATAATTCACAAACGACGCATTTTTCTCGTTGGCATTGGTAATAGTCACGCCAATGTCCGCAGGTTCGAAATTGTCGGGGAAAAGAACCAATCCGTTTACGCCATTAACGGTTCCCCGGGAGTATTTATAGGCACAGCTGCGTTCTTCAAGCAGGTATTTCCATTCGCCGATGCTCGGCGTTCGCCAGCCCGAGTTTTGGGCGTTGCCGCCGTTGGTGATGGCATTACTGCCCCAATCGTTTTCGCCGCTGAGGTCGGAAGTTCCCGACAAGTATATAGTCGCCGAGTAGTTCGGTTGTAATCCGTTAATTCCTGTGGCACCCCAGGTGAAGAGGTCCATGTAACTGCTATTGGAAGCTGTCGGAGTGGTGTTGTTGACGGCATTTCCGATATAATCATACTGGTGCTGGGCAAAACGCCACTTGTAGTCGCCGCTCCACTGCAGATTGCCCCGTGAGAAGAAGACCTGCTTGTCGGCGCTAACTGAGAACAACCCGTTGATAGCGCCTTCCGGAGGATTGTAGCTGCGAGGGGTCAAGGTCCACTGGTTTTCTAAGATGGCAAGAGTCAAACCACCGTAGGTGTGGCCGTCTATTGGGGGAATGGCCCAAACACCACCGTCATACATCTGCACGGTGCCGAATGTCACAGTGCCGCAGGTACTCTCGCCACCACCTGCACCGATAACACTGGGTCCACCCTTGGCGATCACGCTGGTCACGCGATTCGAGATGGCGATATTACCGGCGGAGGCATTATAGGCACCACCAATGCCCGCACCGGAGGCTTCGCCACCCTCTGCTTTGACAATGCCGCTGAGAATCACGATATTGCCACAGCTCATCTGATAGCCGGCACCTATACCCGCTCCTGTGGATTGCGATGAACTGCGGTTGCAACTGGCGTTGAGCGTGCCTTTGCCCTGAATGGTGAGTGTCTTGCCTTGCGGAACATAGATGCCGGGATAATTGCGGTTAAATCCCCGGACGTTGTTCGTCGTGGAGTCCTTCAGGATGATGGTGGCATCGCCCAGACAGGTAATGCCCGCATACGCGAAGTTTGTTTGGTCCACCCCGTTCACCGTGATACCGTTGAACATCACCGTCGCCCCGTCAGCGATGGAAATCTTGACCGGGTGGCTTTGCACATTGAGTTCTCCGGAAACGATCCAACCATTCCGCACCGTAGTGTCGGTCGTCACATCTGGAAGGTAGAGAACGGAGTCCATCAGCACGATGTCGTCCACGATAAGCTTCTCGATATCCGGAGGTGTCAAAATCACCACCGCTCCTTCAGGGATGATGGCTTCTCCGTTCGTTACCGGCACGGGAATACCGCCCGCCGTCACCGTCCATCCAGCTGGGATATTGTATAATGTATGGGATGTCGGGGTCTGTGCCCATGCGGATTTTGTAGCAGATGCCAATAACAGCATAGCCCAAAAGATTGTTAACAGTCTCTTTACCATAACGTTATATAGAAATATAAATACCAATAAAAAGGCTGCAAAACTACAAAAAATCCGCGGCTATTACACTAAAAATAAAAATACAAGAAGTTAAAACTTAAACGTCCACATCACCGACGGGATGATCGGGAACAGACTCATCTGGTAGGCGTGGTTTTGCATGGAGAAGCTCGTCAGGTCGCCGTCGTCGGTGGTGACGGTGGTTTCGAAGAAGACCAAGAACGGGTTCTGGCGGTTGTAGACGTTGTAAATCGAGAAGTTCAAGCCCGTTTCGAACTTCGAGGTCTTCTTGATGGTCCAGTCCACCGAAATGTCGAGACGGTGGTAGGGGTTGACGCGGTACTCGTTGCGGTCGCTGTACTCGGTCACCACTGAACCCATGTAGAGGTAATATCCAAGCGGCACAGTCATGGTGTTGCCCGACTGGAACACCCATAACGCCGAAGCTCTCAACTTGTTAGGCAGGATTTCGTAGCTGAGACTGATAGTAACATCGTGGCGACGATCATACTTCGCCCAGAAGGGCTTCCCACCATTGAGGTCGTCGAACTGCCTGCGCGTAAACCCCAAGGTATAGCCGATAAAACCCGTGAAGCGACCTTTCGACTTCTTGATGAAGAATTCGGCACCCGCAGCCCAGCCTTTGCCGAAAACGTATAGCTGGTCGGTATTGAGATTCAGCATACTTAAGCCCAATCCTTCACGGTATTCCGGCAGATTATACATGTGCTTATAAAAAAGGTCCACGTACGTCTCGAACATGTTCTGATGAAAGTTCTTGAACACCCCTAAGGAATATTGAAAGACAGTTTGCGGTTTTATCAGATCCGTGGAGGGCATCCATACATCAGTCGGCAGCGAGATAGTACCGACCGATATTTGATGCATGAATTGGTAATTCAGCGTAGCAGAGGCTTTTATGGATGTCGTGGAATCGATGAGCCAGCGCAACGCCAAACGGGGCTCCGCACGGTTGTACTGTGCGACAGACTTCCCGGCTGGATAGAGAATGGAATCAGTCAAATTACCGAAATCGTCCGTTATATAACGCTTGAAAGGTCCAAGGTGGTGATAGTTCGTGTAGCGCACACCCATGTTGAGCTTCCAGTGCTTGGAAATGTCCCATTCATCGTGTACGTAGATGCTCAGCTCGTTGCCATAATAGTGCTGCGAGGTCGGTATATCTAAGCTGACATTTTCACCGGCTTCCACATCAAATTGGCCTGGAATACAGTCATGGAACACGTTGTGCACCCCAAAGCGCAGGTTGTGTTTTGGATTAGGAATCCAGGTAAGCTCGCTCTTCAGGCTGTAGTCGCGCACCCCGGAAGTAATCCCCAAAGAATAGGGGCTCATAATCATTTGGGTGTTGAAGTTGTAGTAGCTGAAGGTGGCAGAGGTGTTGAGGAACATGCGGCTGGCGATGATATAGTTCCATCGAGCCGATGCCGCCGCATTGCCCCACTGGAAGGACATCTTAGTTTGCTGCGTCAGCGATTTGAAACCGTAGTTGTCATCGCCGTAATAGGCACCGAAATAAAGCCGATGTTTGGAATTGATGATGATGTTGAATTTGGCGTTAAGGTCGTAGAAAAAGAATTTGGTGCCTTTCATCGGATTGTCCTTTTTGAGGAACGGCTGCACAATGACATCGGCGTAGGTGCGGCGGGCGGAAATCAGGAACGAAGCCCTGTTTTTCTTGATGGGGCCTTGCACAGTAAGATGGGAAAAAATCAGGCCGATGCCGCCATCAACTTCGTATTTCTTCATGTTGCCTTCCTTCTGATACACGTTCAGAATGGAGGCCGCACGACCGCCATAATATGCTGGCATTCCGGATTTTATCAGATCGATGCTTTTCACGGCATCGGCGTTGAAAATGGAGAAGAATCCGAACAGATGGTCGGGGTTATAGATGGTGGCCTCGTCAAGAAGCACAAGATTCTGGTCGGTGCCGCTGCCGCGCACGTAAAATCCCGAATTGCCCTCACCGCCCGACTGCACGCCCGGCAAGAGCTGTATGGACTTGATAATATCGGCCTCCCCCATGAGCGCGGGCAACGCCTTAATAGTCTGGACACTCAGCTCCATGCGCCCCACATCTCCGCTGGTCACATTCACCGCACCACGTTCGCCTTGAATCACCACCTCCTCGCCGGCAATCGCCACGGGTTCTATTTCGAATAGCCGCGTCTGGTTTTTCGTGAGGGCGATCGTATCCTCTATTGTCCTGTAACCCATAAAGTTGACAACCACCTTATAGTTACCCGGGGCCACCGATATGGAGTAGTAGCCCGCTTGGTTGGTGACGCCTCCCTGAACATTCGACGGCGTGCGGAGGTCCGTCAAGATGACATAAACCCCTATCATGGTCTCGCCGTTGTTGGCATCCCGTACAACACCCGACAAGGTCACACGCGAGTGCTGCGCCCATGCGGGGATGGCGCATGCGAGGATGAAAAGCATGAATAATATGCGGTATATTTTATTCATTTATCGTTATGGGTTCCCCCACACTGCGCTCCTTCGTCGCTTGTGTGGGGTTATTAGCGCTTCTAATTCTCCTCTTCTCTCACCCCCCACACTGCGCTCCTTCGTCGCTTGTGTGGGGTTATTAGCGCTTCGCGCGTCTTGCCTCTTCGAGGCTGCTCAAGGAATATTTTTTTTAATTGTTTGGGGTCTTTCGGTATGTTATTCTTAATTTTTAATTCTTAATTGACTGAACGTCACGCCGACTACAATCACCAGGATGCCCCAGAACTTGATGGCCGTGAAGACCTCTTGTCCGATGGCGGCGGCAGCCAAAAGCGTAACAATAGGGATTAAGTTGGTGAACACGCAGGTTTTGCTGACGGTCAGCTGCTTCACGGAGTAGGAATAGAGCATGTATGCGCCTGCGGAACAGAGCAATGCGAGACAAATGAGGCTGGAAATCGTGTTGGCATTCCAATTCAAGGAGGGCCATTGATGGATGTCGAATATCAGTATGAACGGCAGGTAAAACGGGATGGCGATAAAGTTCTGCCAAGTGGTGACCGTTGCGGGGGAGTATTTCTTCAGCAGCCGAGTGAGCTGCACGCTGTAGCCGCTGGCGGCGAGCACAGCGAGACCGAGCAGCATCGTCCCTTTCAGATTGAAATCCATCTGTCCGTTCGGACTCATCGTCAGCATGAAAACACCTCCCATAGAAACAAGGGCGCCAACCACGAACTCCCATCTAATCGGCTGTTTTTCATAGAAATACATCGTAATGGAAATCACGATAGGGATAAGCGCGATGATGACAGCCGCAAAGCTGGCATCCACATATTTCAGACCGAAATCCTCCCCGATGAAATAGAGGAACGGCTCGAAAAATGCCAAAAGTAAAAAATGTTTGTAATCGGAGCGCTCAATGCGCTGCAATTTTTTCTGCAACTTGAGCAATGTAACGAACACAACAGAGGCTAACACCAGTCGTATGAAAACGATTGTAAAAACCGGAAAATTGTTGATTAACAATTGCTTAATCCAAACAAAACTAAAGCCCCAGAAGAACATGGCAAACAAAATGGCCACATAACCCAGTCCTTTATTCGAAGTATCTTTTTTCATGACCGCAAAAAAACGAAAAATTTTTCAATCATGCAATATAATAAGACAAGTATCGTTATTCAAACGCAAATTTTAATATATGAAGAAATATATATTCTTGGCACTTAGTACGTTAGCAATAATTTTCGGGTTCAATTCCTGTAAACCCACAGATTTAACCCCTGCTTATATTTACATCACGCCTGAAGATTTTGTGGATTGCATCGATGTTTCCAATTTCAACGAGGCGCATAATGAAAACTTCGACCAGGAGAAGTTGGCGGCCCTTACCCGCCACACTTTCACGCACGTCAATGTGTATGTAAACAACAAGAACCTGGGTTGCTGGGAGTTACCTTGCAAAGTGCCCGTCCTGGATGTTGACAACAGCGATTCCTGCACCTTGATTATGATTCCCGCCTTCCAAATGAGCGGCATGGCCAACACCGTTGCAGGGTATCCATTTCTCAACATCTATCGCCAACGCGTGCTGTTGCAAAAAGACCATGTCTATGAGGTGTCTAAAAACCGCCCCAAATATATCTATAGCGAATACGCCAAATTCCCTTTCTTTGAGACCTTTTCCAACAGCAGCCCGTTCAAGCCGACGAATTCTCCCGACCAAACCAACCTGACATTCCAGCCCGTCTCCTACGATGGTAAAAATGTGGGCGAAATCATCCTGAATGATGCTAACGGTCAGCATTTTGACGTGGAGGCAACCTTAGACAAACCCGTGTTTGTGGGCAACTACCGCACACTGCTTGAGGTACGCTATAAAACAGAGGGCGATGTGGATGTCAATATGCGTATGTCAACCGCCAACAACAGCCATCTGGACTACCCTATCGGCGGCTTTTATGCCTCTCCCAACGAATGGAAAACCATCCATTTTGACCTGACAAACACCATCAACACCTACCACACCGTCGGAGGTTCCACCACACTTCTCACCATAGTGTTGTCTGGCGGCGGTGAAGAGGGCAAAGAAACTCGTTTTTACATTGACGACATCAAAGTGGTTTACATCCGTACTGCATAATCGCCCATGAACAAGACCAAATTAACCTGTGTATACCTCTTTTTCGACATTTTGGCCGCGTTGCTCACGTGGTTCGGGCTTTACATGTATCGCAAGCACGTAGGCGAGTCCGCCGACCTGCACACCATCTTCAATTCGATGCATGTCAACTCCAAATTCTGGTTAGGAGTGGCATTATACCCTGTTTATTGGCTGTTTTTTCACGCTTTCTTCGGTTATTACAACAAAATCTACCGTAAGTCACGACTGGAAGAACTGGTCACCACCTTTGGCGTGACCTTGTTCGGCTGTCTCATTTTTTTCTTCGCTTTCATTCTCGATGACATCGTCACCACCCCGAATGACTACGTGAAATATCTGCTTTTCCTCTTTTTCTGGCAATTTTTACTGACCTATATTCCCCGTTTGTGCATCACTTCGCACATCAACAACCGCATTCACAGTGGAACCATCGGGTTCAACACCATCATCGTCGGTCACGATGAGATGGCTTTAAAAGCTTATGAGACCGCACTCCAGCAGAGTCCTCGGTCAGGGCATTTTTTCGTTGGCTACATTCGTGTGGATGAACATCAGCCCGACTGTATGGAAGGCAAGCTTCCGTGCGTAGGAAACGTGGAAGACCTCAGTCAAGTGATTGACAACCTGCATATTGAGGAAGTCGTGGTAGCGTTACACAACGGCCAGCGGAAATACATCCAACAGGTCTTGGCCTTGGCTCGCCGCAACCACAACCTGACAGTCAGCATGGTGCCTCAAGAGCACGACGTGCTGATGGGCAGCGTGAAAACCTCATCGGTGCTGGACGAGCCGCTGATTTCCGTCACGCCCGAATACCTGCCCACTTGGCAACGCTATGTGAAACGGGTGTGCGACATTGTATTTTCGTTGCTGGCCATCATTCTGCTGTTGCCATTGTACCTCTGCCTCGCCATCGGGGTGAAACGTTCATCTTCTGGACCCATTTTCTACAAACAAGAACGGATCGGTTTCATGGGCAAACCGTTCAATATCATCAAGTTCCGCTCCATGTGCGAGAATGCGGAGAACAACGGCCCGATGCTCTCCTCCGATGACGACCCTCGCATCACCCCCTTCGGGAAGTTCATGCGGCAGTACCGTTTGGACGAAACTCCTCAATTTTTCAATGTGCTTCGCGGTGACATGTCGCTGGTAGGTCCTCGCCCCGAGCGGCAGTTCTACATCGACAAAATCATGGAGCGTGCACCTTATTATCAGCTGTTGCTCGGCGTCAAACCCGGCATTACCTCCTGGGGACAAGTGCGCTTTGGTTACGCAGAAAACGTGGACGAGATGGTGGAACGTCTCCGCTGGGACATTCTCTACATCGAAAACATGTCCATCCAAATGGACATCAAAATCTTGATTTACACGGTTTTGATCATCTTGAAGCGGGAAGGGAAATAGCAGAAAAAAAAATGTATTTTTGCGCGCCAAAACGGAAAACTTTTTTAACTACTTATGATTGAATATAATACCAAGCGTAACAAGTTGATTATCAGAGAGTATGGAAGAAATATCCAGAAATTGGTGGAGGATTGTGTGAAGATTGAGGATAAGGACGAACGCACACGCACGGCGTACGCCATCGTGCGCATCATGAGCGATGTGGTCAATTCCAAGGAAAACAGTCATGAGACCAACCGCAATAACGATGATTTCTGGAACAAATTATGGGATCATCTCTTCATCATGTCCGATTATGAGTTGGACGTCAATTCCCCCTACCCAAAACCCCAACCGGACACCAGAGTCAAAGAATTTGTAAAACCCGCCTATAACAACAAGGTTCGCGTGAAATTCCGCACCTATGGCACCAATATGCAAAATCTGATCCGCAAAGTGTCGGATTACCCCGAAGATGTTCGAAAAGCTTTTGCCCCTTCTTTGGCCAACCATCTGAAAATGATGTATTTGACATACAACCGCAATTCCGTCAACGACATGCTTATACGCCATCAATTAGAGGAATTGTCAGAAGGTAGAATCTCATTGCCTGAAGATTTCAATTTCACCAATACCAAAGAGTTACTGAACATTGCCAATGCGAACCAGGCATTTTATGTGGCTCCACAAGCAAGCGGGAAGAAAAAGAAAAAGAAGAAAAAAAAGAAAAACAATAATCCTGCCGTATGAATATAATTGATGTGCAACATGTCACGAAACGTTTTTCGAATCATGTTGCCTTGAATGACGTCTCCTTGTCCGTGCCGCAAGGATGTGTTTTCGGATTGCTTGGTCCCAACGGTGCCGGCAAAACCACCCTGATACGTATCCTGATGCATATTTCTTTCCCCGATGAAGGCCAAATTTTCTTCAAAGGCCACCCGCTGCAATCATCGGACACGTATGACATGGGCTATCTGCCGGAGGAACGCGGTCTTTACAAAAAAATGAAGACTGGAGAACAAGCCATCTATCTTGCTCAGTTAAAAGGACTTGAGAAATCGGATGCCTACAAACGGCTCCGCGCAAAATTCGAACAATTCGGCATCATGGACTGGTGGAACCGTCCTGTGGAGGAACTTTCCAAAGGCATGCAACAGAAGGTGCAATTCATCACCACCATTCTCCATAAACCTTCCTTTTTGATTCTGGACGAACCGTTCAGCGGCTTCGACCCCATCAATGCCAATTTGTTGAAGGATGAGATTGCGCAACTCAAGGAAGAGGGGACGACCATTGTGCTTTCCACGCATAATATGTCTTCCGTGGAAGAGATTTGCGACCACATCGCCTTGATCAACCGTTCACGGAAAATCTTGGAAGGTGACATCTTCGAAATCAAAAACCGCTTCAAGAAGCATTTATTTGCTGTGGAAGTTGCCCATTATTCTGAAGATTTGATGCAAAATCTCCAGAACCAACAATATGAGGTCTGTTCACAAGAACAAAACAAATACTACACCCGTTTTGAAGTCAAAATTCCCGATGTGACTACTCCCAACGCATTGTTGCAACTGTTTTCTCAATACGCTGATATCCATTCTTTTAACGAAATCATGCCCACTATGAACGAGATTTTCATCGAACAGGTGGAGCAAGCCAACCAGCAGCAATCCCATGAAGAATAAGACCTTATTAATCATATCTCGCGAGTATTTGACCCGCATACAGAAGAAATCGTTCATCATCATCACCATTTTGATGCCGATTCTGTTAGTGGCCATGATTGTGCTGCCCGCGCTGCTCATGGTGATGAACGAAGAGAAGCAGTTCTCCAATATTCTGGTCATCGATGAAAGCGAAATTTTCATCAATAATTTTGTTGACAACAGCCATTATGCCTTCACCTACCAATCTGGTGACATTGAGCAAATCAAGAAAGAGGCTTTTGATAAGGATTATGACGTGGTGCTGCAAATTCTGCCCAACTCCCAATCACTGAAAGCCAACATTTTCTATAAAAAGAATCTGCCTTCAGGACTGCAATCGGAAGTGGAAAGCCAGATGGACGACATCTTTTTCAACCAATTGCTGCGCGACTCTTTACAAGTGGAACCAGCGAAGTTCGAGCAGCTGAAGCAGCTGACCAAGGCGGAAGCCGCCACCATTCAAATTGACGACAAAGGCAGTGAAAAAGAACATGACACGTCCGTAAACCAGCTATTCGGCATGGGTTGCGGTTTAGTTATCTACTTCATTATCATCATGTTTGCCAGTCAGGTGCTGCGCGGCGTACTGGAGGAGAAGTCCAATCGTATTGTAGAGGTACTCATCTCCTCGGTGAAGCCCACGCAGTTGCTTATCGGCAAGATCGTGGGTATTGCTTTGGTGGGACTCACGCAGTT
>Ga0265299_10003036_pt1 | contig 16672 bp, 18 predicted proteins | sample AusTroGonzalo_MG_4_FD_193485 | JGI IMG/M metagenome (GOLD analysis project Ga0265299, IMG submission 193485) | Bovine rumen microbial communities from tropical cattle in Woodstock, Queensland, Australia - Gonzalo_02 | ecosystem: Host-associated > Mammals > Digestive system > Stomach > Rumen ... | reverse complement strand
CACTGCCCTTCTCCTCTCTTTTCCCCCCCCTTTTTTTTTCTGACACCCCTTCTTAAAACTTTTTTTTATTTTTTTTTTTTTTTTTTTTTTTTTTATAGAAGTAAATTTTACCGCCGTAAAATTTTGGTGCAAATATATGTTTTTTTCTAATGTGGCGATATATGTTTTCGAAAAAAATGAGCGTAGCTGATGTTAAATGAACGAATTATAATCATCTATTCTGAAAGTCGATCACAGACACAAGTGCTCTCTGTTTCTTTCTGAAAACAAGGGCCATTCGGAGAGGTGGCAGACAGGATGGGGGGAGTGCTTATATATTAAATTTTGTTGGCTAATTATCGCCAAAATAATTAGATTATTTGCTACTGCTTTCCTTCAATGTCTTTGACTATGGCATCCAATACGGATCCAAGCATTCCTCCATTTCTGAGTACTTCAGACTTTTCCATAACACTCTTTCGAATAAGTTGAAATTCCTCTTTATTTTGATTGAGGATTACGTGGTCAAGTTCTAGCAAAGACGAAATAGTTATACCCAATTTGTTTTTTTCTACATATTCAGCCAAAGCGGAATCTTTGCTTACAATAACGGGAATTCCAGCCGCGATATACAAAGACACCTTATGAGAGGAATTGTATTTCAAATAATTACCGAGAGGACCATGAAGAGCTTCAATGCCATTACCATCCCATGTTAAGCCCCATTCTTCCGTAAGGGCACTCACATTTTCCGGGCTAAAACGCCCCATATATTCCATCCACTCTGGGTAATCGGCAGTATCATCAGGTTTATTACCATACAGATGCATTCGAACGATATCGAAATTCACTTTTTTCAAGGCCTCAAGAAAATCACTTTTGCTCAATTTTCCTGCAAAAGCAACGCAATTGCGCTTGCAATGCTGTTCTTTACAGGGAACATCTTTTGTTAAATAGTCAAATAACCAGAGTAATCGATATGGCTGGTTTACATCATTGTCTATTAGTAAATTCAACATTTGAGGAGTATGCACAATTAATTCGGATGCAGAATTTAAAATCTTGGCTTCTGTTTTGCCAAACACTTGATTATAACGAAAATGATCAATGTCATGTATGAGTATAACAAGATGACAATTCTTTTTCCTCAAACAGCGACAAAAGAACAGCGTGAATTTTTCACCAAATGGTGCAAGTGGGTATTGTAATAATGCTAATGTTTTCCTTTTTATTGAAATTATAGATTGAAAAAGTATAAAAAGTTTCCTAAGTTTATAGAAAAACAGGACTATACGCGATTGGGGAGTTTCAAACTGTTCTTTGATAGTACAGGTATTTATCAAAAACGGAGTGAAACCATGGGTTTGCGCAATTTTGTTAACATCTTCACGTGCTTTAGAAAAAGCACTATATGAATTCTTGTAGACGTAATCAATAACAATTTTTTTCATAACACTATTCTAATTAAAAAAGGCAATAACTTTTTCCACAATCTGGTGCATATCATAATACTTGTACTCGGCCAGTCTTCCGCCGAACACGACGTCTTGCTCCAGTGCAGCCAATTCTCTATATCTTTGAGCCAACTGGTTGTTTTTCTCGTCGTTGACCGGGTAATATTGCTCCATGCCTTCTGTATATTCCGTAGAATACTCTTCTGAAACAACCGTCTTAGGACACTCATAGACAGACTGACCAAACATTTCGAAATGTTTGTGCTCTATAATCCGTGTGAATGGTTGCTCATGTGAAGTGTAGTTCACCACCGCATTGCCCTGATAATTTGGCGTATTAACTATGCGGGTCTTAAAACTGACTGTCCGCCAGTCAAGTTTGCCATATTGATAACCGAAGTACTCGTCAATGGGACCAGTATAAACCAATTGCGTGGCATATTTGCGCCAATCTTTGTATTCGGATTGAAAGAAGTCTGTGTTCGTTTTGCACTCAACATCATCCAACAAGGCCTCAATCAACTTGTTGTAACCTCCAATAGGAATGCCCTGATATGCATCATTAAAATAATTGTTATCAAACACAAGACGCACGGGCAGACGTTTGATGATGAAAGCGGGCAATTCATTGCACGGGCGACCCCACTGTTTCTCGGTGTATTCCTTAATGAGTTTTTCAAAGATGTCTTTTCCTACTAGACAGAGTCCCTGTTCCTCAAGATTACGGGGCTCGGTTACCCCTTCTGCTCTCATCTTAGCCACAGCCTCGGCTTTCTGTTCTTCAATCTTTGCCTGAGCTTCCTCAGGTGTGGTTACGCCCCACATCTGATAGAAGGTATTCATATTGAACGGTAGATTGTAGAGTTTGCCATGATAGTTGGCTACAGGACTATTGGTGTAACGGTTAAACGGTACAAGGCTATTAACAAAGTCCCAAACTACTTTATTATTCGTATGGAAAATATGGGCACCATATTTGTGAACATTGATGCCTTCCACTTTTTCGCAATAGACATTACCGCCTAAGTGAGGACGTTTGTCAATCACGAGGCACTTTTTTCCTTGTTTAGCGGCGAAGTGGGCAAAAGTAGCGCCATAGAGCCCAGAACCAATAATTAAATAGTTGTACATGATATTATTGGCTTTTTAATTATAAAGGCTAAGCGATTATCAACCAGCCGTATAAGCTGGAATATATGATTAATCAGCAGGAGAAACTAACAATCAGTAGTTCTCCTATACATTCTTTCTCCGTTCGAAAGCGACCGCTTCTTATGGTCGTTCATACTCCATTTGGGATCGGGGGTCATAAAATGCTCGCCGTAGAGGGTTTGCAACCATTCCTCTATGCGCACTGGCATATAGACCTTCTCTCCAAGGAAATCCTGTTTGACAAAAGCGCTGTCAGGCACTATGCGAATGATAGTGGGAAAACCATCTGTTTCGTTGGCCTCACGCCACGGCTTGCTTTCATGCGGCAAGCTTAGGTCACAATACAAATTCCCAGAATCGTCCTTATAGAAATAGTGAACATCAATATGCACACCCTTATAGTCATATTTGTCTTCGCAAATGCGGCCTGTGGATTTGATGTAATACTGCCGCATCAAAGTAAAACCATGCTTTCGCATTGCATCCACTAAACTGTTTGATCGTTCCTCAGCCAAAAGACCAAAATCAAGATCATAATCGAAAGGGATGAACCCTTTTTCTCGATATGCGCCAAGCAGCGAACCAAAAGCCAGAAATAGTTTGCCATTGCACTCTTCAGTGGCAGCGACCGCTTCCCGCAAGGTCTCAAGAGCGTATTTTCTAAACGCCTTGTTCTGCCGTTTCATTTCACGACGATTGTCGATCTTCATCAGCCAGGGATATATGCCTAACCACGTGGCCACTTTGACAATAAATTCTCTCATAGCAATATTTTATCGTAAATAGACCTAATCGTTTCCTCTTCTAATTCTACCGGATTATTCCTCAACCGCTCTGGATTGACAGATTTGGTAAGGGTGGCCAAATCTGCTTCTCGATTATTGCTCGTGGGTTTGGGCATATCCAATGAAAACATCATGGCACGAAACATCATCAAACCTTTATAAGGTGAATCGCAGCCCATGATCTGTCCTAACCATTCAAAAACAAATTCCAAATGTTCTTTTCCTCTTGGATCGATGCATTTCTCAGGATGTTCCAACATAAACATCCAAACCTCCAGCAGACAAAGCGCAACGGCATGCCCATGAGGCAAACTAAACATAGAGGTGAGTTTGTAGCTCATCGCATGAGGTGCTGTGGTTTGTGTGATATTGATGGCTTGACCAGCATAGTTGGCAGCTCGCATGATTGCCTCGGCAGCATCGGCGCTGTTTTGCTCAATATAATCATGCCAATGATGCATAATCATATCAACGGCAATCTTGCTGAAAATCATACTTTTCTCTGTGCTGTTCACACTCCACATCGATTCAATGCCCTGACAAAGCGCATCCAGCATCGTGCATTTTTTCTGATAAAGTGGTAAGGTTGTTAGCAACGAGGGCTCCAGAACAGCATAGTTGGGGATGATGCTCTCGTGCGTTACCGATTGCTTTTTACCCTCAAAGTAGATAACTGCATATCGCGTGCTTTCGCTGCCTGTACCTGCGGTCGTAGGCACAGCGATAAGTGGAACCCCACTGTCTCGGTATTCCTGACGTAGATAATTCTGACTGGGGTCCATCTTGCAATAGAGCTTGATGCACTTCGCCACATCTATGGTACTTCCGCCTCCCACGGCAATAATGGCATCGCATTGATGCTGGTTGAATAAATCCACCCCCTTACAAACATCCTCATAGAGTGGATTGGGCGTGAACTGATCAAACACTACTTCAGGCGAAAAGGCATCCTTAATGGAAAGGTAAGGAAAAGAAGAATCACACACTAACATGTAATGTTTGCTGCCTATTTCTCGCAGAATAGTGTCAATAGTTGAGTGTCCTTGTAGAATTTGTTGCATGTGAGATTATTATTTCAAAAAGTTCATAAGCGCTTCTTTGTTCTGAATCGGAGTGGTGGTAGGTCTGCCCAAATCTTTCCGGTTACCTTTTTTAACCTTTATCTCAAGAAAAACGGGAGCAGGGAGAGAAGTGATTTTTGAGAGCACTTCTTTCAAATCATTCTGATTATCAACGGAGAAAACGGAAGGATATCCTACCGCCTTTGCTATAGCAGGCAAGTCAATATCCAAAGCCACGGTGGGCTGGCCACCAACAGAATCGTGAGCTCCATTGTTGAATACAATATGATAGAAGTTTTTGGGCTTCTTAGATGCAGTAATGGCCATAGAACCGGTATGCATAAGGACAGCACCGTCACCTTCAAAGCAGAAAATATTGCGATTTGGTTTCTGCAGAGCAATGCCGAGGGCGATTTGTGAGGCGTGTCCCATTGAACCGACAGTCAGAAAATCATTCTGGTGACCGTCTCCTGCGGCTTCTCGGTATTCAAACAGTTCTCTGGAAATCATCCCTGTTGTGGATACGACCACATCATTTTTATCTAATGATTTGGCAACCATTTGGACTGCCTCTTCACGCACTAACGTTAAATCATTTTTGATAACGTTTTGGAGGGTGTAGGTGTCGAAGGTGTCCTTTTCCACGACAAGAGCGTAGGCTTCTCCTGTTGAAAGAATGCTGTTCACCGCTTTGTCTATCTGCTTTTTGGCAAAATCCTCCTCTTTGTTAAGAACTTCGTAGTTGATACCCAACACGTTCAGCAAACCCGTGGTAATCTTACCCTGTTTCACATGTTGCGGTTCATCATGAATGCCCGGACGACCACGCCAGCCAATTAACAACAACACTGGAATATGATAGACCTCTTTGTCAGTCAAAGAAGCCAGCGGATTCACCGCATTGCCCTCTCCGGAATTCTGCATATAGACACATCCCACTTTTCCTGTGGCCAAATGGTAACCAGCGGCCAAAGCGACAGCTGCGCCTTCGTTGGCTGTGATGATGTTGTGCTTATCATCCAGATTGTCAGCAATATAGGCGCATATATTTTTCAACAATGAATCTGGCACTCCTGCGAAGAAGTCGATGCCATGATTGCCTAAAGTGTCAATGAAAAACTGTGGACTCAGCATGATTATTTCTTTTTGGTTCCGGGTATCAATTCAAGAATTTCTTTAATAGGCATGCAGTATTGTTCAGAAGCTTCAAGACTGCGTTGGTGTGTCAAAATGGATTTTGCACAATTAACCATGGCAGGATATGCACTTCTGAGCATATGGTTGGCATAGATGACTACATTGATACCCCAAGAAGCCAATTCGTCTTCGGTGAACTGATTATACGTAGTGGGAACTGCAATAATCGGAGTGGTGGTGTTCTGTTGGCGGAATCTTTGACAAAACTCCTTGATGTCCTGCCCGTCTTTGTTTTTGCTGTGAATCATCACTCCGTCTGCACCAGCGGCCACGTAAGCGAATGCACGTTCAAGTGCGTCATCCACAGATTTTCCAGCAATCAGAGACTCAATTCTGGAGATAACCATGAAATCTTCTGTGATTTGTGCGTTTTTTCCAGCTTTGATTTTAGAACAGAATCCTTCAATGGTATCTTGTGTTTGAACGGCATCAGTACCGAACAACGAATTCTGTTTCAGACCTACTTTGTCCTCAATGATGACAGCAGAAATGCCCAATCTCTCCAATGTCCTTACTGTAAATACGAAATGCTCAATCTTTCCACCCGTGTCACCATCGAAAATGATAGGTTTTGTGGTGACTTCCAGCGCATCATTCAAATCATGCAATCTAGTTGTGATATCTACTGCTTCGATATCGGGTTTTCCTTTTGATGTAGAGTCGGTTAAAGAGCTAGCCCACATGCCATCAAACTCCTGTTTTACGCCATTTACTTCAACGAAGGTGTTCTCAATAATCAAACCAGTAAGTCCGTTGTGGGATTCCAATATGCGGACAATTTTTTTAGCGTTAATAAGACGGCGAAGTCTTTTGAGACGAATTTCAGGAGTAGTACCGATTTCTTTAAGATGCTGGTTCATAGCAGTGGAGGAAATTCCTTGAGTGTAAGGGATATCAATTACTTTTCCACCCCATTCAGCCATTGCTTCTATGATGCGCTGGCGGGTTTTAGCCTGCACACCCTCCTTCCAATCATCGCCGTGAACCACGAAATCAGGTTTCAGTTCGCGCAAATTTGGTACATAATCCAGTGTCGTTTGCGGCACAACTTTGTCAACCCCTTTAATATTGGACACGATTTCAGCACGTTGCTCATATGTGAGATAAGGCAATCTTTTGTAACTGGCAATAGCAGCATCTGTCAAGACGCCCACTGTTACCGTTCCTAATTTTGCAGCCTCCTTAATAATATTGAGGTGTCCAGGATGAATCATGTCCGCACTCATGCCGACATAAACCGTTTTTTGTTTGTCCATTGTGCTTTTCCTTTCTTTTGCGTTCTAAGAAATCAGTCCAGATCTCTTTTTTGCGCTATTTTTATGTTATTATTTCCTTTAATATGTGATTAGCCTCGAGGCTTTTTGCGGTGAGGGATAATCGCGGCAAAGATACAAATAATTTGGCATACTTTGGCTGTCGTAAATAGTAACTTTTCACTGATATTTTTGTATTTTTGCGCCCCAAAAAATGGGATGTTGATACAGAAACAATCAATATGTTAATCGATGAGTATGGCTACAATTGATGATGTCAAAATAATTGAACTACCAAAGTGTATGGATCCTCGTGGCAATCTTTCATTTGTCGAACAATTGCATCATATTCCTTTTGAAATAAAGCGAACATATTGGATTTATGATGTTCCAGGTGGTGAGTTCCGTGGTGGACATGCGTTCAAACAAAATGAGGAATTTATAATTGCATTGTCTGGCGCTTTTGACGTTGTGGTTGATGATTCTAAATGTAAAAAAGTATTCACTCTCAATCGCTCGTATTATGGTCTTTACGTGCCAGCTGGTCTTTGGCGCGAGATGGAGAACTTTTCTACCAATTCTGTTGCTCTTGAATTCGGTTCCTTGCATTATAGTGAGACAGATTATATCCGTGATTATAATGTTTTCATAAATTTGAAGGAAAATGGATTGTTATAATGTGTTTGATTGCAATATTATAGAGTTGGATCGCCATCATAGTGACCGCAAAGGTAATCTTTCCGTTGTTGAGAATGGCGTTACCCTTCCTTTCGATGTTAAACGAGTTTATTATCTTTATGACATACCAGGAGGAGAAGGTCGAGGTGCACATGCTCATAAAGAACTGGAATCACTCATTATTGCTGCATCGGGATCATTTACTGTTACTTTGGATGATGGAAAATTTAAGCGTAACTTTTTCTTAAATAGACCCTATAATGGATTGCTGGTAAAACCTGGTATGTGGCGTGATTTAGAAAACTTTTCTTCAGGTGCTGTTGCCATGGTGTTGGCTTCCGAGATCTATCGGCCAGAGGATTATATTCGAGATTATGATGACTTTAAAAAATATAGAGAAAAGATATGATTCATCCATACGCAGACTGTCAAAATAATAATATCCCAAGCAGTACTAACATTTGGCAATATTGTGTGGTGCTTTCAGGTGCAAAGATAGGCGAGAATGTAAATATTTGTTCGCATTGCCTCGTCGAGAATGAAGTGACAATTGGTAATAATGTCACTATCAAAAGCGGTGTTCAAGTCTGGGATGGTATTACCATTGAAGATAATGTGTTTGTTGGAGCAAATGTCACATTCACCAATGATAAATACCCTCGTTCTAAAAATCCAGATTGGCAATTGTTGTCGACAGTTATTAAGAAAGGAGCTTCCATTGGTGCAGGTTCCACAATTTTACCAGGATTGACTATAGGTGAGAATGCAATAATTGGAGCCGGCTCTGTGGTGACGAAAAGTATCCCCGCAGGAGAGTTGTGGGTGGGTAATCCTGCTAGATTTGTCCGAAAAGTTGAATAATAATATGATTCCTTTTTTATCATTAAAAGATGTAACCGCTCTTCATGGGGCTGAAATCAACGAGGCTGTAACTCGCGTGGTGAATAGCGGATGGTATTTACAAGGTGAAGAAAACAAACGTTTCGAAGAGAACTATGCTAAGTTCATTGGAACAAAGTATTGTGTCGGCTGTGCAAACGGTTTAGATGCGCTTGTTTGGATTTTTCGTGCCTATATTGAGTTGGGAGTGCTGAAACAGGGAGATGAAGTGATTGTTCCAGCCAATACTTACATCGCCACTATTCTTGCCATCACCGAGAATGGGTTAAAGCCAATACTTGTCGAACCAAAGTTGAACACTTTGGAAATTGATGACAACCTTATTGAAACGGCAATCACCCCTAAAACAAAGGCTATATGTATAGTGCATCTTTATGGCCGCAACGCTTATACGGATAGAATTGGTGCTTTGTGCAAGAAATATAACCTCAAACTTATCGAGGATAACGCTCAAGCTCATGGTTGCAAACATAAAGATGGCCGTTCAACAGGTAGCATTGGTGATGCGGCTGGCCATAGTTTCTATCCGGGCAAAAACCTTGGGGCGCTGGGCGACGGCGGGGCTGTTACTACCAACGATGAAGATTTGGCAAAGACCATTCGTACTTTAGCCAATTACGGTTCGCAGAGAAAATATGTGTTCAAATATACAGGTCGTAACAGTCGTCTGGATGAAATCCAAGCAGCGGTGTTGGATGTGAAATTAAAATATTTGGTTGGAGACAATGCCCACCGTCAGGCTGTGGCTCAGTATTACTATGGACATATCAATAATCCGTTAATCACTTTGCCAGACCACTCGCCAGACGATCAGAATGTTTATCACTTGTTCCCTATTCTTGTGGCAAAAGGGAAACGTGATAATCTTCATGACTATTTGGAACAGAATGGTGTCGGCTCTGTTATTCATTATCCGATTCCACCTCACAAGCAGGAATGCTATAAGGAGTGGAATGGATTGTCATTGCCTATTACGGAGAAGATTGCAGACGAAGAGTTGAGTTTGCCCATAGGACCATCCATAGATATGAACGAAGTTGAAAAAATAGTGAGCTTGATAAATAACTGGTTTGAAGAATAATTATATCATGGAATCACCTTTAGTATCTATTGTTGTTGTTTCATACAATGCGTCAAAATCTATAATTGAAACATTAGACAGCATAAAATCCCAGACATATTCTCCATTAGAGTTAATAATTGCTGATGATTGTTCTCAGGATAATACGGCCGTCAAATGTAAAGAATGGTTGGCGGCAAATCAAGATAGATTTGTCAGGAGCCAACTTATCGTTAACGAGGAGAACAAGGGCATTTCAGCTAATTTTAATGTTGGAATACGAGCTTCTACCGGAGAATGGATAAAAATATTTGGGGACGATATTCTTTTGCCTGATGCAATAGAAAAAAATGTAGCTTTTGCTATAGAAAATGATTGCGTAATGGTTACTTCTAAAGTGAAATATTTTTTGGATGGGACAAGGAAGGTGCTGAAAATTCTCCCTAAAGACAATTATAAATTTCCTGTTTCAAGTCATGACCAATTCATTGCCCATATTCGAAACACCCTTGTCGCACCCTCCCCTACGTGGTTTTATAAAAGAGAATTATATGATCGTTTAGGAGGAATTGATGAACGTTATAGATTGTCAGATGATATCCCGTTTGCTTTCAAGATGCTTAAATCAGGAGAGCGTTTCTCTTATTTACCTCAAGAAACAGTGTTATATAGGATAACAAATACATCTGTTTCAAATGGAAAGAAATCAACCGGGAAACAAAAACAACCATATTACATAAGTAGATCTGCCGTTTACTATGAATTACATGCGCCAGCGTTAAGAAAACATAAACTGTGGTGGACATTATTGCTTTATAATATGGAATGGTTTTTCTTTAAAAAGAAAATATATTCTCCTGATAATTCTGTTGCACGTTATTTTTATGGCATTTTATGTTTTATATTAGTTACACTGCTGTCTCTTAGAAGATAAGAATTCGCGAAAATATCCGTTCTCACTAATGCTTAATACACCTTTTCCCTAACTCATATAAACGACGATAACAACTATGTAATCCATAATTGCATCGAAAGCTGCGATTGAGTGGATTATCCCAACCTATTACTTCAAAACAGTCTGAATAGTTTGATAATATTAAAGTTTTTATTTCTTCAAAAACATATTTGTTTCTGTTTTTCGCGGCTATATGCAAAAAATCTTTCAATTTGTTAATTGATAGACGACGTGACGCTTCTTTATATACGGGTTCTTTGTCAGCAAAGAACTCTTCCATGATAAATAATGATTTCACAGGTTGCTCCCAAAAAGCAGTTTTATTGTATAGGTGTATGTACGATTGAGCGTTAGTGCAATCATAATAGTACACGAAATCATCTATTTTGGCCACAGAGTTTGTATAGTATGCAAGCATAGGGATTTGTTGCCAATCTTCCCCGACATTGACACCCTCTTGTACTCTAATATGATAATCGTTGTATAATGAAAGACGAATTAATCGCCCCCACACCGTTCGGGTGCCATCATGAAGGTCAAAAATCTTCATTAACAATTCATGCCTGTCTTTATAGTTGGGTTCAATTTTTCTTTTAATTCCGTTATTGTAAATAACAAAATAATTCCCCGATACAATATCCGCCCCCGTCTCCATTTGCTTCTCCAAAAACAACTGTATAGCGTCCAGTGAAAGGTAGTCATCAGAATCCACATGGGTGATAAAAGGGCTGGTGGCGGCATCGATTGCCGTGTTGCGAGCAGCAGCCAAACCTCTGTTTTTTTCGTGCCGGATGATACGAATCTGCTCTTTTCGGTTGGGATAGTCCTCCATCACCCGCTTTAGGATCTCCATACTTTTGTCAGGCGAACAGTCGTCCACAAAGATAAACTCCAAGTTCTCGTAAGTCTGCTCAAACAGACTCCGTGCGCATCGCTCTATGTATTTCTCCACCCCGTAAATGGGAACCAATATGCTAACTTGATACATTTTTATCTTTACCGAAAATTTATAAAACACTATACATCAATCATATAAGATTGTTTTGTTCAGCATTTTCACGGTGGCGAAGATACAATTATTTGCAATTATCCATTTAATAGTTTAAAATAAGCTTGTTTGATTTTTTCTATTGGCACAAAGAAAGAAGTATGAATGTCGGAAGAATTATCCGTCCCTGTTACATTTAAAATATTCAATTCTGAGAGTTGACCGATTGTCTTATAATATGTTTCATATGCTCGCATCAAAGGTGAAAAGATCAATACCTTAGATTTATTACAGAACAAAAGATTCGTGAAAGCAGCAGAATAGGGGCCTACAATAATTTTTGCATTATAAAATGTTGTGATTTTTTCTTCGAGGGTCATCTCATGGGGTTTTACAATTTTAAAGCCCAAACTTACAAAATAATCTTCAGCTTCTTGCCAGTTAGACATACTTCTGTACGTACCTCTTCTAGCAAGATATATTTTTTCACAAAAATGATTATCTGGAATAAGATATTGCATCAAATGATTCTTCAGTCGATTAACAACATTTTTGGGAAGTAAAAAATCAATTGGCAAGCAATAATCCGCATGATCAGACGCCTGAGAAGCAATTGGAATATGAAAGAGTCGTTTACATTTATAATCGTATTTATTGTCCAATTCTAGTAAGGAAGCATTAGGGAAAAGAGAGATATAATCACAAACGATTTTTCGTATATGGGGATCGTTATATTTTGGAATGAGAACTTTTATTGGCTTGTCAAATAACCCCGAATCACAAGCATAGTACAATTTTGGAAGGTATTCTACCAAAAAATGGGACCAAATGGTGGAATGAACGCCTCCAAGAAAAATACATACGTCATTAATTTCTTTTGTTTCTTTGTTCTTAAACACTTTGATTTGCTGAGAATTATAACTAGCAAGGTTTGAGTCCAAAGGAATAATTTTTGAGAAGTTTGATCCTTCTGATTTATCCCATACTACACCTTTATCAGTAATAAGAATATTGGAATAAGGAGAAATAATCACATTATTTAGCTCGATGATGTCTTGACTCTCGTGTAAACACTTTATCACAGATTCCTTGTTGATTTCAAACACTTCTGATATGTACAAATCTTCCCATGTATTATCTTTAATATGATAATAAATAGGAAATATGTCGGATGGCTTTCTAATTATTTTATAGGTATTGGAGAAAAATATTATTTTTATAATTCTCTTTGTTTTGTATAATAGATTCCTTGTTTTGTGCATGACTGAATTTCCTAATATCATTGTTTTTAATAACAACTAATTATTATACACCATTTTACTATCACAATATGTACATTGTAATTACTCCTTAAATTAGAATAATAATTTGTAATCATTAAAACTCATCAATTGCCTATCCTTTTCTGAGATAATCAGATTATCCTCATCCCCAATTAAATCCATAGGCCACTCAATAGCAATGTCTGGATCATTATACATTATTCCGGAGTCTCCTTCACTATAGAACACCTCTCCGCACTTGTAAGAAACGACAGAATCCTCAATTACCAAATAGCCGTGCCCAAAGTACTGTGGAATATAAAGTTCTACCTGGTTATCACCAGTAAGATGGAAACCTCTCCACTTACCAAAGGTTGGTGAATTCGGTCGTAGGTCGGCAATGACATCATACACGTGACCGCTAATGCAACGCACTAGCTTTGCCTGCTGTTTTATCAATTGGAAGTGCAAGGCACGGATAACACCTCTTTTAGAGATAGTATAAAACACTTCTTTCAACTCATGTTCAATGCCATTGGCCTTGAACATATCAATGTTGTAGTCCTTTACAAAACCACCTCGTTCATCCGTTGCGTAAAATGGTTGAATCTTATAAGCTCCTTTGAGGTCTATTTCCTCAAAACTGAATTTCGTTATCATTATTGTTCTTTTAACCAGTTAATTGTTTTCTTAATGCCTACTTCAAACGGAGTGCTTACAAACTCACCAATGGTTTCTTTCAGCGGAGTAGTATCAAACATAGAGAAGTCGTATTTAATACCATCGTCAGGCCGTATACCAATGCCCACTTTGTCCTGCATACCAGCTAATTCTCCGATTTTCAGAAGATACTCTTTTAAGATACGCGGGGAGCCGGAACCAATATAATAGCAAGCATGCTTGGTCTCAGAATCACCTAAACGATAAACAGCCTCCATCAGATCGTCAATGTAGATGAAATCATAGGGTTGTTCAGCAGGGCCAAAGGTTGCTTCATCGCCTTTCAAAAGTTCCCCAAGCGTATAACTCACCAAGTTACCTGTCTTATTCCCAACCCCGTAAATGTTTGAAAACTGCATCCAAACAAAGTTAAGACCAATATTTTTACAATAATCTTCCAACATTAGATGAGCACAATGTTTGGCCACACCGTACATCATACCTCCACTGGTCTGCGTCAGATTTGGAAGACTATGTACAGCCTGTTCCGCAACGGTTCCGGAACATAACAGTTTCTTTATACCGATGGCTTTACAGAGTTGTGCACAATTGATTCCAAGTTGGATATTGTTGAGCTGTACCGTTGGATCTGCCTTACTGGGTCCATTTACTCCCGCCCAAGCCAAATGATACATGACGTCATAATCTGCGGCAGGGATCAATGCTTTCAGTTTCTCCACATCATCCAACCCCATTTCCAATTTTAACACCTGATCACAATCCGGGATTCTTGGTGCAGCGAAAGAGACATCAATGGCTACAACCTTGACACTGTTCGTTATCAGATTATTAACCAAAGTGCTGCCGATAAAACCATTGGCGCCTGTTACTATTACGTTTTTCATTATTTCACGCCACTTAAGAATTCATCTATTTGCTTATCCATGCATGCACGGACATCACCGCCTGCCAACCAGCATTTACTCCACTCCACGATCTTATCCATAGCCTCATCCAAATTCCACCTAGGAGTCCAGCCAAAGGTGTATTTCAGCTTAGAACAATCCAATTTCAAGAAGTTAGCTTCGTGAGGGCCACCGTCATATTTATTTATCCTCTTCAAGCCCTCGCCCCATTTTGAGACAAAGAGGTCAACTAAAGCACCTGTCTGGAAGCAATCTACATCATCAGGCCCCACGTTGTAATAATCAGCATACTTACTATCCTCATATTGCTTGGCAGCAATCATCAGATACGCATACAATGGCTCAAGAACGTGCTGATAAGGTCGTGTAGAATATGGGTTACGAACCAAAATGTCCTCGCCCTTCTGTGCTGCGCGTACACTGTCAGGGAGAATGCGGTCGTTGGCAAAGTCTCCACCACCAATCACATTGCCAGCGCGTGCTGTGGAAATGGGGACAATGGCTTTACCGTCTTTATCAGTAAAGAAACTGCGCTTATAGCTGTGGGTGACAAGTTCTGAACAAGACTTACTATTGCTATAGGGGTCATAACCATCAAGCTCTTCATTCTCACGGTAGCCCCATTCCCATTCTTTGTTTAGATACACCTTATCTGTGGTAACATTCAGGAACGATTTCACACAATTGCTGTTGCGCACGCATTCCAGGATGTTCACCGTACCCATCACATTGGTCTCATAAGTGTAAGCGGGATCTGTATAACTGTCACGTACAATGGGTTGTGCTGCTAGATGAAGGACAATTTCCGGCTGTGCCTCATCAAAGGCTTTTTTCAATGCTGCATAATCACGAATATCACCTATTATAGAATGGATATCTTTGTCCAGTTCCGCAATTACAAACAAAGCGGGATTAGTGTTGGGGGCAAGCGAATAGCCCGTAACAAATGCTCCGGCATTAGTCAGCATTTTGCACATCCAGGAGCCTTTGAAACCAGTATGTCCTGTCACAAATACTCTCTTGTCACGATAGAAATCTCCCAGTAATGTTGCCATATTAAGATGTTTATTTGTTAATCCTATCAATAGGGACTTCACGTTCCCAACGTTCCCAAGGAGCGGTACCGTGCTCTAGAAGGTCTTCAAGGAGTTTCTTCTCACGGATATTATCCATACACTGCCAAAAACCTTCGTGAATGTATGACATCAGTTCGCCTTCTTTGGCTAGACGCTCCAAAGGCTCACGCTCAAAGGGTTGGCTATCGCCATCAATGTAATCAAACACGGAAGGTTCGAGAACCATGTATCCTGCATTGATGGGGGCTCCGTCCATAGAATTCTTTTCACGGAAAGCACGAACGTTCATATCCTTTGTGATGTCGAGTACTCCCTTATCTTGTTTCATTTTTACAGCGGTGAGAGTTGCCTTTTTTCCATGACTCTTATGGAACTCGACGAGCTTATTGATATCGACATCACACACACCATCACCATAGGTCATCATGAATGTTTCATTGCCAACATATTCCTGCACGCGCTTGATACGGCCACCTGTCATTGTATTATAGCCTGTATCAACTACTGTAACCTTCCAAGGTTCCAGTTTGCTGTGATGCACCGTCATTTCATTTTTCCCATTACGGAAATCAAAACTAACGTCACTGTTGTGCAAAAAATAATTGGCAAACCATTCCTTGATATATTCTTGTTTATAGCCCGCACAGATGATGAACTCATTGTGCCCGTAATGGGAATATTCTTTCATGATATGCCACAAAACAGGCATACCGCCGATCTCAATCATTGGTTTGGGCTTAAAAATCGACTCTTCACTGATTCGAGAACCAAAACCTCCAGCTAAAAGAATTACTTTCATAGATGGGATTGTTTAGTTTTATTATTGTTGCGTTACTATTTACAGCTTTGTCCACATGGGGGCGTCCCGCATTGATGATGTCGGCGAGCATTCTTATTCTGATGTGGAGCTTTTTTCATAAACATTCAATTCAATTCGCAAAAATACAAATTTTTCATAAAGTAACAAAAGTACCATGTCCCCTTCTCACAAACCACTGCTTCCGTTGAGCGAAACGCTAAAGATCCAAATGGTACTGATGACCCGTCTTGAGCTGTGCATCGTTGGGTTCAATGTCGGATGCAAGACAGACGCTTAACGCCAATCCGCTGACTTCATAGGGGTGTTAGCGAGATCATATGCAGGAACCATAGGGAATATCGTTTTTTTATTTCTGTCGCGATATCCTTATGACATAGGGTATGATTTATTGTACTTTTTTATATGATTTCCATAAACTCCATCATCCCCTCAATCCGCTCCGTAAATATTTCCCCCGTTCTGGCGA
>Ga0265299_10003033_pt1 | contig 16679 bp, 32 predicted proteins | sample AusTroGonzalo_MG_4_FD_193485 | JGI IMG/M metagenome (GOLD analysis project Ga0265299, IMG submission 193485) | Bovine rumen microbial communities from tropical cattle in Woodstock, Queensland, Australia - Gonzalo_02 | ecosystem: Host-associated > Mammals > Digestive system > Stomach > Rumen ... | reverse complement strand
CATCATCATAATAGATAATCTCATTAGTATATTCTTTTAATAATTCATAACCAGAATTATCTATAATGAAGTATTGATAAACTTCTACATAGTCTTCAGTCTCTTCATCATAGTCACTTCCATGTACTAATTCAAGATGATCGAATCTATCTTTCATGTTATTACATAGGACGGCATCAAAGTTACTTGCTAAACAAGCATAATCTACACGACCATTCTTAATACCATATTCACTTACTTCTTTACCCATCCAAGTTGTCTTCATACTATTTACCTCTCTTATCTTATTACATATATATTATACCACATAATAATAGATTTGTAAATACTTATTTTGTATTTTTTATTGTTGATATTAATAATTCTTTTCCAATAGAAGTAGTCTTATAGAAATAACCTCTATAACCTTCCTTCTTATATCTAGTAACTAGGCCAGCGCTTGTCATATCCCTTAATTGATGTTCTAAAGGATATTTAACATTAGGATAAATATCTGTAATATAAGCCTCATTTAAACATTGAAATAAAATCTTTACATACTTCTTATTTACAGTAGGCTTGTTAAACTTACTACCTGTTTCACTCCATACTTTCTTTCCATTTACTTCTACTAATTGCATAATCAATTACCTTCCTTTCTTATTTACATTTATATTATAACACGAAAAGAGGTATTTGTAAATAGCTTTTTAATTATTTTTTTCTTTTTCTTTTAGATGTAGGGGATTCGGTTTTAGTGTGTTTAACAGTTACTGTTGCAGCAGCCTCTGCCTTCATCCTATAATATCCTACTTGCATTGGGTCAGGGTAATCAGTCTGTAACTTAACTATGTTAGCAGAGACCTTCGATTCTGATAAGATGTTGTAGCTGTAATAATCCACTAATCTTGAATCGTCTACGGGCCCTGCAATAATCCATCTGTCATCCTTATTATAGATAGCAATGAATAACTTAGATTTGTTCTTATTCGCTTCTAAATAGTCCTTTAAACTCATTTTAATCACACTCCTATATATTTATACTATACAGCTAGAAAACGCAAATATGGGCCAATTTTAAAAGATGAAGCAGTAAAGCCTTATCCTGATGAAGTCTGCATGATTTAGTGTATGTAAGTACTGCCGGATTCCGATGCAGGTCTGTTTCGATTCTGTATTAAAGTTGGGTAAGGTAACGGAATCAGAGTAGAATCAGGGCGGATACTGTTTGGATTCTGATCTCACTAAATATACAGATGAGATACAGCGCTGATTCCTACTAAATCAGGACTTCATCTGTAGCTTTAACAAATAAAAAAAGACTAGAGACTAGTCTTTCTTTCTTGCATTCTTACCAATAGGCAAATCATATTCTAAACACAAATCAAATAATAATTGAGTATTTCTAATAATCATTGTGTTCTTTTCTTTAATTATATTCTTTACAATATAATCTGGTGCTTTTTCTAAATCAGCATCTTTCTTAACTGTTGCTGACATACCTAAAGTCCATTGCTTTAAGAAGCCACCACTAGTTAATTCTTCTTGATTAACTGCTCTATATTTTGCATTTGGAAATAATCTCTTAAACCAAGCTTCTTGTGATTCAGGCATTGCGGCAGAGACACTAAGATTTTCTAATAACCAAGCTTCTTCTTCGCTAGTTGCTTCTCTAGATGTTCTATTATTTTCTAAATCTTTCATTTGTTTAATTGCATTTAGTTTTGCTCTATCAATCTTTTCTTGAAGCTTCTTTGCTTTCTTTGCATCTTCTAAAGCTTGTTGTTCAAGTTCGTATTGTCTCTTTGCTTCTAATCTTTCTTCATTCTTATATTCTTTATATAAGTCAGCACAATCAATTAAAATAGATTTTGTTTCATTATTCTCAAACTTATCTCTTGCAAGACCAACTGCCATTTGAACTTCTTTATCACCAAACTTAATTGTTGCAAATAGTTCGTCACTACCTAAAGAAACATCTTTAATAGTTCCGCAACCTCTTTGAATATGTGTTACTTCTTGACCAACACATTGATTTGCTTTTTGTAAAATTTCATTTTTATTCATAATTAAATACCTCACTTTTCTTTTTACATTTATATTATACCATGATTTTATTAACTTGTAAATAGTTTTTTTATATTTTTTTAAAATAAATTATAGATGTTGTTTTTAGTGTGTAAGGAGAATCAGAATCGATCTTACTGCGCTTTGACCTGACCTTCCATGTTACCTTTGCCTGACTCAGATCGGAATCGGCAGTTCGTCTTTAAGCTTACTGTATCACTAAATCCTATACCAGAAATTAGTGCATGGATTCCGATCTGGATTATCCATCATCTGTCAGAAATCCGGTGTAGAAAAAAAAGATAGCCTAACTACGTAAGCTATCTAATCTTTTCAGTCTAATCTTTCAACATTAGTTCTATTATGTTGTAACTCTTCTGTTATGTTCTTTGTTTCATCCATTAACTGAACAACAGCAGGAGTGTTAGTCTTACAAAACTCATGGTAAGCTTCTACTAATTCCTGTTTATTTGCTGACTCTTTGTATAAGTCTGTCCCATTTAATGCACCTACATATAGTTTAAACATACTAACCTCATCTCCTTTACTATAGTATACAACAATCTCTTTATAAATTTAATTATTATTTTTAGAATGGTGTCCGGCTTCATGTACCTTCCGTGAGTCTATCTGCGCCGAAGCGTCTAGCCAACGTGTATCGATTTTTAAGAAAGGAGGTATGTCAAAGCTTGAAGTACGATGACTTGAAGTGCCGCATTCTGAAATCACACTAATTTGGCGATGACGGTGCGAACATCCAGAAACTCTCTTAGGCGCTAACTAATCCTTTCTTATTCTGTTTACTTAACATTCAAAGTAGAGAACCATGTCCACTGTATCACTAAAGTGTTGAGCTTCTAACTCTTTCACTGCAGCTTTCCATTGTTCAGGTTCATTACTTTTAATATACATTAAGTGTTCATATAATCTTCCGTAAAAACCTTGACTATAAGCTAATTCTCTAATTGCTTCTAGAATTTGTTCTATATTCATGCTCCTTACCTTCCTTCAATTATATTATAGCACATCTTAATGCTTTTGTAAATAGCTTTTTGTTATAAGCTATATTGAATATACAAACTATTGCTTATATACTCAAGATAGCCTATAAGCGGCAACTTATAAGCTAACATGAAGCTTGCCGGCTTTCATGAAGTTTTTTAAATTTCGGTTGTTATGTAAACCGCCACATTGTTTCTTCTCAATGCAAGTACCTTTAACCCTTTATTCCTCATTTTAATTTAAGTAAGAGTCGGCTGGGAATTCATCTGTCTCCGGCTCAGTAGTATTGTAGCCACCGATTTGTCTTACCGAGAAGTATAGTAGCATGCTTTGATTCTTATCCTTACTAGGGGCAGGCTATGCCGTCTTAGCTTCTTATGCCTAAGAAGTACTACTCTTAACTTCATTTATATTATATCACAATTTATTTTGTTTGTAAATAGCAATTTAATATTTTTTAATCAATTCTTATTGTTATATGTTTTTCTAATAAATGAGCTAACAATTCATTTAAACTGTCCATATCTAAATAGCTTTGCATCTTAATATTGCCAGATTCAAAATCTTCGATAATTTCAACAGCAGTTCCAATTGCTTCGTCTATATGTGCACCGAAAAAATAAGTTAGCATACCAACATAACCACAGTCTTTAAGACAAGGCATAATTGCAACGATGTCTGTAGTAGCAGAGCCACTAAGAGATTTTAGTTCTGTTAGTTCATAATCTAATTCTGATTTACGGCTATGGATTGAATAACCTTCACGGTCAGAATAATAAACTTCATACTCATTGTCAATAACTTTTTGTAATTTCATTTTTAAGGTCTCCTATTCTTATCTATTTACATATATAATTATATCATAGATCGAATAGTTTGTAAATAGGTTTTGACAACTTTTTTATTTTTATTTCGAGTCTTAGACTAAGCCTTAAGCTTAGCCTTTAACTCTTCTAATGAACCTCTAAAGATTGTTTCAAATCCAATACAAGATGAACCATCACTAGTCTTTAAAGTTATAACTGGTTTTCCATTATCATCTAAATCCATATAACTTACTAAAGAACCATTCCAGCTTTGAACGCTCGCTCTCATACCACTATTCTTTGAACCTGTTCTTGTAGCCTCACCTCTACAACCTTGTAATGAACCATATAATGCACTCATAATATATTCCTCCTTTGTTCCTTACAATTATATTATATCATGTTTCTAGTTAGTTGTAAATAATTATTTTAAAATATTTTCAATAATTTCTACAACCTCATCTACACCATTCCAAGCTTTAATAGTGTCGCAATAGTCTTCATTATTATAACCAATATGAATCTCATACTTACCATCACCATACATGCTATCATCAGCATAATTGTAATCAACAGGATATCCTACTTTCACTAAACAGTCAGCTACAACTTCTGAGATGTCTCCTAAACCTTCATCACCTGAAGCACCATAATCCATCAAATCAGTTATGCCTTCCTCTTTAAAATATTCTTCTACTGCTTCTCTAATGTCTCTAATCATAAATATATCTCCTCTCTTATTCTATATATATTATATCAAAAAAAGGTATTTTTGTAAATACCTTTTTGTAAATTATTTATAAATTTTTTTAAGATAAGCTGACAACACTAAATCATAAATTTTCATGTTCTTAAATTTTTCTAATTCCTCTTCCCACTCTGGTGTGTCTCTTGGAATCTTCTCACCAAAACCGTTTAGGAATTCTTCGAAACAGTCATCAACCTCACTAAGTCCGTTGGTCATAAAGATGAGGTCTGTAACTGGGTCTAAACCTTGGAATACGTTTGAAAGAATAGTAAGTTCCTCTCCGTCTTGAATTAAACAACCTTCACTCATTCTTAGTATGTTATACTCGTCTCTAGTTAGGAAAGTTACACAAACTAGACAGTAAGAATGATTATCGTCAGGTCCAAGATCGATCATGTCTTTCACTAAAGTTTGATATCTTTTAATAGATTCTGTTTTCTTAGTTCCAACATAATCTAACGAGTACCATTCATCACAACCATAACGATCAAATATTAAATATACCTTCATAATTATTTACCTCTTTTCTTCTTACATATATATTATAACATAAAAAAGAGGCTTTGTAAACCTCTTTTAAATAGTTTTTATTAAGTTTTCTAACATTTTAACGGTCTTACATTCGTCATATTCAACACCATTTGTTTCTTTTGATGGATACCACTTGTTATCTTTTTTCACACTATAATATGTATAAGATGGGGTGAATGAACGGTAGATTTGGTCACAATTTGGTGAGTAACCATCAGTAGAAGCTTCTGTGTGAGCCCACATACCATTAGCGCAACCACTAGCACCAACCTTAAAACAAACATAGCCCTTATAACCTAACTTGATAGCATTCTTTAAGAAGCTTCTCATTTGCTTTAAATGTGATTGGTTTAATCTCTTTGGCCACCAGTCAAAAATAGATAACTTGTCGCATACGGCATAGAAATCATATGAACCACCTCTCTGAATAAGTGTTTCAACCTCTTTTAAAACGTTTGCTGCATTCTTGCTTGTATAATCTTTCATAAGTATTTATCCTCCTTTACTTACTTACACATATATTATATCATGTTTTTATTTATTTGTAAATAGCAAAGATATAAAAAAAGAACTTTTTTTCAAAGTCCCCTTTCCTTATGCGCTGAAGCGGTCAGCGTAACTCTTGATAACCATATAAGCTCTATCTTCGTCTTCACCATTTATAGTGATAGTAATGTGCTTACCATTTGCTACAGCTAAGCTCATGATACCTAAGATTGACTTTAGGTCAACTGGATTAGATTGATTACTATCAGTAGTAATGGTCATGTCAGACATGAACTCTGATCCATGATGCACTAAACCTGTACAAAGGTTGACGAAGGTTAACTCTTCTGGAATTCTAACATCAAACTCAATAGTCTTCATTTATATCATCTCCTTACACTAATATTATACAATCTAATTTTCTAGATACTTTTGAAGCTTGGCAGCGATAGCGCTATCACAAGTTGCTATAATTGATTTTAGTTCAGTTTCAAGTAAGTCTACTTGATAATGCTTACATAAAGTCTTAGCAAGCTCTAAGTTCTCAAACACTAACTTCTTAACTTCATCAATTGTTTTTGCACATGGTACTGGAGTTGGTGTAAGTAAAACATCATTAACAACATCATATCTAAAGCTACTATTGTGTCTTGATAAGCTTACTGCAATTTCATCACCCCAAACATTAACTCCTACATAATGTCCATTCTCAGCTTCAGCATGAAAACCATAACCTTGACTTTTACTATGGAATTCGTCAACTCTCACTCCCATGTCTTGTAATTCATTCATAAATGGGACTAACTTATTATAATTCTCAATTGTAATATTCATATATAATTTCCTCTCTTTCTTACTTACATATATATTATATCGCAAAATCATAACTTTGTAAATAGCTTTTTGTAACTTTTTAAAGGCGTTCAAAGACGATCATGATTCATCTGAATCGTCACTAAATTTATTTAGTGTATGGAAATCATCATGCAGCTCGATCATGTAGCGCTGGTCAGGCAAAAATAAAAAGGCCAGACTAATCAGTCCAGCCCTTCTGTTTTTTAATTCGGTCTAGTTTGGCTTGTTTGCCTTTCTTAGTTGGAGTCATACTAGAATGTGCTCCAGACCAAATTACAGCAGTATATACGAAATCTCTTTGTTTTGGTTTCTTAACTTTGTTCTTCATAATCATTCTCCTCATTTCTTATTACATATATATTATAGCATATAATGAAGAGATTGTAAATAGTTTTTTAAAATTATTTAATGTCTATAATATTAAATACTCTAGTCCAAGGAACATATAACTCATAACCAGCATCCGCATTATAACCTGCTTTCTTTAATGCCTCAGCTCTTCGCTTTGCTATTTCTATTGAAGTTGCCTTTAGATACAATCTATTATGCTCTCCTTCAAACTCTCCTTCAGTTATCATAAAGTCTCCGATTGGATTGTCAGTATAACGTATTCTCAATCCTTTAACTGTACTAAACATTTCAGCTATTTTATCAATTACATTTTCCTCTCCAATCTTATTTAGAATTTCCTTATTCTTTTTTATTGATTGGCTAGTAAAGATTACCTCTTCATTTAACATTAAAGCTTTCCATTCTTCTTTAGTCATATTAACATTCCTCCACTTTAATAATTTTATATTCTATTAATGTTGGGTCTGAACCATCTAAACCATAGATTCTTTTTGCCTCCTCAACACTTGATACTAAACATTCTTGTTCTCTCCATTCACAATTAGACATATGGTCTCTATATTGAAATACGACTCTTACCATAATAAATTCCTCTCTTTCTTATTCTATATATATTATATCATAAAAAAAGAGGTTTGTAAACCCCTTTGTATTAAATCTTAGAATTAATATAATCTTTTACCTTATCATTATAATCGTGTTCAATATCATTGATAGTAAACGCATTTTCTAAAAGTCCGTGCTTTAAACTTATTGCCACATCAAAACCAAGATTCCAACTTATTTCTGTATCACCTAACCACGCACTAACGAAGCCGGTCATTACTTCAAAGGTATGAACATTAATAATGTTATCATTTAGATTTTCTTCATCGGTATCCTCATTAACCTCGAATCTATCTAACATTACATCACAAGCTATTACCTCACTAGATAATATATGTTCTGCTTCAAACTTTTTTGCCAGTTCTAACCACATACTAATCTTCCTCCAATACTTCTATATATTCTTCACCGTTTTCCCACTCAACAACTTTTTGTAATACCTTAAAATAGTCTTCATTAATTTCTATATTATCGTAGAATTCTTTGGCCTCAGTGTAAGTAGAAAACTCTTCTGTTTTTTCACAATCACCCTCAAAATAAACTGCTGTATAAAACTCTCTATTCTCCACACTACTCACCTCTCATATTGTCAATAACAGTTGAAACAATATCAATACCTTCACAAAGACGGTCTCCATCGTCATAATCATAAAGTTCATCAATATCAGAACAATCAAGGTCAGGACATTCTGCATTAATTTCCTCAATTCTTTCACTTCTAAGTTTTTCTAATAAATCTCCTAATTGGTTTAATTCTTCTTTTGTCATTGTAGTTTCCTCACTTTCCTATCTACATATATATTATATCACAAAAATAAAAGATTGTAAACACTTTTTTTACAATCTTCTAAATTTATTATTAATATTCTTCTACAACCATTATAGTATCATCGGGGTCTTCTTCGTAGATTTCAAAGATAGCATCTTTGTCATCAGTTAATCTAACATGGCCTTCATGTGTTTTGTAGGGGTCTTCATCAACATAACATACACTATTTATTGATACATCATCTGAACATTCCATTAAAACATCTAAGTCTCCATGAACTTCTTTTACCTTTTCTAATTTACTAATTAATTCACTTATTCTCATATTATTACTTTCCTCCTCTATGCTTTGTGCATATTATATTTTAAGTAAGCTGTGCCACCATTAGTAAGTTGTGCCATAGTCTCACCTCTAGAAATTACTTTATCGAAATAACCACGCTCAAGAGTTTCGTCTACATCTTTCTTTAAGATTTCTTTTGCTTCATCTACTGAATCTGCAATTCCGATAATGTTATCTTGAACATATTCCAACTTACCATTATAATTAATTTTAGTCTCAATTTTTAATACTACCCACATAAGATATTCCTCCAATCTTATTTACAATTATATTATATCATAAAAAGGCTATTTTGTAAATAGCCTTTTGTAATATTTTTAAATATCTATTTCAATTTCTTTAATAGTCCAAGTAATCTTAATCTCATATCTTTTTTTACCGGGGTCTTTCCACCAATAAGTTCCGGTACAAGTATCCTTACCACTAAAGTCTTTTACGTGCGCGTCTTTTGAATTATTAAATAGTAATGGAGCAAAGTTAGTATCTGCTGTTAATTGATAACTAGAAATCCAACCAGCACAACTTCCGCCTCTTGCAATCTCGGTTACCACATACTTGCCATCATCACTAATAATATAATAATACTTACGTTTCATTTTACTTTACCTCCGTTAATTCTATAGAATTAAAATCAAACTCTACATAATGGTCAGAGACAGTTCCTTTATACTCATCAACGATAACTCCATTTTCTCTATCTAACCATTGTTCTAAAGTTTCATCATCATCTTCCATATAGCTTTCGACTAATTCTTCTACTTGCTTATCAAAGTACTTTTTTGCTTTACTATAATCTGTAAAGACTTTGTTTGTAATATCATCAGATGAATTACAATTAATAACAGTTCTAACTAAATATTTCATAATAAGTTCCTCCTTACTTATTCTCTATATTTATTATATCATAAAAGAGGGCATTTGTAAACCCTCTTTTAATATTTTTTTATTAAATTGCTTTTGTTAAATCATCCATTGGAGTAAGATAAGTTATATCAGTTTTAGGTTCAATAAAACCTTGTTTCTTAGCATATTCTAATAGATGGTCTTGTCTTGGGTCACAAGAAGCAGCTACACTAGTTGAATGGTCATTTTGTGCAACTAACACTAAATTATAACCTTTCTTAAAATAGGTCTTAGCTTTCTTACGATAATCGTAAATATCTAATAGTGATTGTATCATAGAAGTATATTCTAAATCACTAGCTTCACCTTTTTCAATAGCTTCTTTACAAAAACTATATTTAGTATTTGGACCATAGTCTTCCTCAGTTCTAGCTAAGAAGTCTAAGACCGCTTTATCAATGGATTTGTGGTTTCTATCAACATAACGCACAATTGCACTTCCACCATTACCTTCTTCAAATACTTCAGCTACAACTTTACCTTTGTATAATACTTCTACGTGATAGCTTCCACCCTCACCGTATTCCATAGACCAACCGTCTTGGAAATGTCCTAAAGAAATTCCTTCCTTAGTTTGAAAACCTAACTTTGCAAATTTCATATTCATTGTCCTCCTTTATTTGCTTACATATATATTATATCATAAAACATATTATTTGTAAATACCTTTTAATTACTTTTTTACTTTTACGGCTGACCTCAAGTAACCTATCCCACCTGACCTTACCATACCTGTTCCATGCAGGTTCCCTTGCACTAAATTTTTTAGTGTATGATTCGGATACATCATCTGTATCCAAGCGCTGTCATCAAAGTAAAAAAAAGAAACTCTAACTGAACTGAGCTTCTTTTCAAATTTTTAGTTTTCTTAGGTTGAACTGAATCGAAATTTATAAAAGAAAGGAGGAAAATATGAGGTCAACCTAACAGTCTGACTTATATTATATTATACAATACGTCCAAGATTTTTATAGAAGTCTCGGAGAGAATCTTTTGTTGGTTTATTCTCTGGTATTCCCCAGTAGTCATTACCTCTAAGCGTCCAATATATTCCACCATATTGTTTTTGTTGTCTAATATGTTGTTCTATAAGTAGAGGCTTTTGTGTTTTAAAAAATTTATGATTAACTATAAATTCAGAAAACTTAATTACCTCATCTTTACCTATAATAATAGCGTTCTCTGATAACTTATAAACACCAATAGGAGTTATACCATCTAAATTATCTCTTACATCTTCTGTTATAAGTTTATCTTCAATAGGTTCTTCACTAGGTAGTGATTCTGAAATCTCCTCAATTTCACCACCTCTACCAGCTACTAATTCTAAGCCTAATTCCTTTAATTTGAATTTGGTACGTTTTGGAATCTTAGGAAGGCTATATAAATTACCAGTCCATTTTTCAAGTGCATTTAAGTCTGGACGGTAACTAGCGTACTCTTTAATCAACTTAGTAAATACACCAAGCTGAGTAGCACTTAAATTACCCATCCCTATAATATGATATAGGTCTATAAGCAAAATATTGCTTTGTTTAACATATTCATCTTTTACAAAGGTCTTTGCAGCCTTAAGTTGTGCTACCGTAAGGTTTTCTATTGGATTGTCTTCAGTAATGAGGCCTAATGTTTGTTTACAGGCCTCAATACGAGCTTCTAAGTTAGCTTTAATTATTTCAAAGTCACTTTTATTCATTATTAATCACTTCCTAATATTATTATACTACAACCATATCTACTTGTAAATAGTTATTTTACATTAATGTTAATTTTTTTCCATGGCTTGTATAACTATCTAAATGTTTTACAAAATAAGAAGTCTTCTTAACAAACCATACTGGAGTGGACTCACCTACTCTACCTATTGCTACTAAATATTTACCACCATCTTGAGCATATTCTTCCTTAGAGAAGTATTGGCGGCGTGAGTGAGCGATATCTACCTTTGTATGTTCTTTGTTACTTGTTCTAGTTAGTAATATGTTATATTCTTGATAGATCTTATAAGCATGACGTCTCCAACCATAACCATGACTGTGTCCGTCGGCACAAGAGTGACAAAGCTCATGTAAGATCGTATTAAGCTTATCCTCTTCATTCACTAAATACTTGCTAATTGTAATCTGACAAGTATCATTACGGCGGTTATACTTACAAACTCCATGTCTATTTTCCGCAGAGTCTAAACCAAAAGTAATCTCCTTATGAATAGGTATTCCTGCATCTTGACACATCTTAATTGCCTTCTCAAATAATTGTTTTGTGTTATTATCCATTGCTCTAAAAGTATACATAAATAAATTCCTCCTAACTTATGTTCATATATATTATAACATAAATTAGGAGGTTTGTAAATAGTTTTTTTGTAATTATTTGCAACCAAATACTTCTCGTCTAAAGTGTAAACAACGTCTACCTTTAGGAGTCCACTTCTTAATTAAGAAATGATTTGTGCCATCATGATGGTAACAGTTTAGTAAGAAGTTGCCATAACGATCCTCATATATTTCTATATCCTCAATATCATTATTACAACATTTACCTAAAGCTTCTTGTAAGCTATCACACTTTACTGGCCTAATTTCATGTCTACCATCCCAACGTCCAAGTGAACCAGTGATAACTACAGGCACATTAGCTAGGCTTGAATACACTAAATTACCTTTATCACCAAAATCGTCTTCATAGTAAAGACAATTTACATCTTCTGCACAACAGTCGCGTGCGGTATCATAATCCATGTCGTTGCCTTCCATGCAATCCTTAATCATCTCTTCTTGTTCATCAATAGAATATCTATTCCAAGTTTTGTATATAGAATATGTTTTCATGCTTTATCCTCCTTACATTAATTCATCTACACTAAGAGGCTTAACTCCATACCAATCTACTAGCTTTGCCTCAGTCTCTTTGTAAATACCAAATCCTTTATCATTTCTGTATTCAACATACACTAAAGGTTCAGTATCATACTTTCTGTTATGTTGACGATCATAACGATCAATGTCTGCTAGTAAGTCAATCCACTTTTCTTTTCCAAAAGCGGAAAGTCCTACCTTTGAACATGCAAGTCTTAGCTTTACTAAATCCATGGGTGACTTTAAAACAACTACATTATAGTTGGCTAAGAAATCAATTAACTTAACTCCATATGTTTTTAATTCCATATTAATCCTCCTTATTTCCTACATATATATTATAACATAAAAAGCCGCTTTTGTAAACGGCTTTAGAGTAAATTATTTAATTTCTTTTAAATATTTCTTTAAGTAGTTTAACCAGAAAGAAGCTTCCTCATAAGTATAATTTCTCTTAACTATACTAATTGCATTTGTACGATGAGCAAGTGCAAATTGAACACGTTCCTCAAATCTAGTTTCCTTATTATTATAATCATCGACTATATGTTTATAATCTTCTAGTACTTCTTTTGCATAATACATATAATCACCTTTAGCTGCTCTAACTTTTGTAAAGAATTCTCTTTCCATGATTCCATCTGCTTCAACTCTAGCTTGTTTATAGAATCCTAATTCTTTATATAGCGCGCTTCTAATCTCAACTTCAGTCGGACTAGTTGCGTTCTTTTCAGCTTCTAGATATTCATTATAGTAATCTCTACAAGCAGAAGCAAATAAGAATAAATCTTCATCTGTTAAACTTGCAACACTTACACCATTATATTTCCATGTTGCTATCTGATAATGCGGAAGATTTTGATATTCATCATAATATAAATCACCTGTAATATCTGCTGATAGGTAAGCTTCGCCATCTGATACTAACTTACTTACTCGTAATCTCTTACATCCGAATAATGTATAACATGTAAATCTGTTGCCATCATCTGAGAAGTCAGCCTCCTCAAATCTTTCAAAACCATACTTCTTTAAACTAATTTGTTTCATAAGTTTTATTCCTCCTTAACTTATTCTATTAATATTATATCATGAGTTGACTCATTTGTAAATAGTTATTTATAAAAAAGTTAAACTTCTGAATTAAAAGGTTCTGGTCAGCGCTGCATCGGGTTAATCCACCACTAAATCTTTTAGTGAGGTTGGAATCCCTCTGATTCTGATTTGACTCATCTACATGATAAAAAAAAGACTAGGATTGTCCTAGTCTGTTAGTTTTGTGCATGGATAATTTTCATTATACTTTAAACATTCGTTTAAGGCATGTCCAACTGATGGTGCATTCTTAACTTCCTGATATACAGTATAAGGCACACTAGAATAAGCATAAACTGCTCCTGTAGTAAATCTTACTACCAATACATCGTTCTCCCAACCAAGAGCGGCAACTTGGCTTGAACTTACGGGTTCCATTCTCATAAACGTTCTCCTTTCTATTCCACTAATAACTTACGATCTAAGTTCTTATTAATTAAGGCCTTGGCAATTTCATTTGAATATTTAAATTCTAATGAGAAACCATTGTCCTTAACATAAACATTCTGAACTTCGAAATCTCCTAATTTTGAAAACACGTCATTTTCAAATATAGCATCTAATAGTTCTTCTTCACCAGTCTTTTTCTTAGGTGTACATACTAATACTGGAAGACTATCTTCAATAAGTACTACTTCTGTAATTCTATCTGCTAAAACTGGTTTTAATTCATTATATTTCATATTACTTCACCTCATATCTTTTTACATCTTTATTATATCGTACAATTTTGAATTTGTAAATAGTTTTTTTAAATTACTAGATCAATTCTAAATATTGTTCCTATATTTTCTGTATAGTCTCCATTATCAACTACTGTTTCTACCTCAACATTAATTTGTTTTAATCCTACTGGAAACTCTTTAGAGGTTTTTGTTTTAATTAGATTCTTATCTACAGTCCAAGCAAATGTTTTAGCCTGTTCAGGGTCTTCAAACTCACCAAGTAATACTTCAAAGTTTGTAACATTGTCAAATTTATCAATTCCTAATGCCCAAACTTCATATGTAGTCTTTGAATTTATAGTATCATCTAATTCATCTAAATCTGCTTCTGAAAGTTCAAAATCTTCATCTGTTCTAATTGGTTCTTGCATGTCTTTTATCTCCTTTATATTATACAATATTATTATATCATGGAAATTTTAATTTGTAAATAGAATTTTTAAGAAAAAAAAGAAATTCTCTTAGAATAAAAAATACTTCCATTTAATTCAACTTGTTGAATAGGAAGTATTTTTTATTCTATAAGATTTAAGGATTTATTAAAGGCTCTTTAAAATCAAATACTTTAACCAAGCGAAGGTTTCCTTAATTATAAAATCCTTAAAATTTTTCTAATATATATTTATTATTAAATATTTAATTATTATTTATAATAAAGACTTCTTATAGCTATAAGGGAGAAGAGAAAAAGAGAAGAGCTTGAAGTCACTTATTTTAGCTAATAATTTCTAGAAGGTTTCGTCGTAAATTCCATCTGTACGCTTAGCAACGCGCTGAGTGACTTTAGTGTTCGCCGGTGACGTACAACTAGACTTTAAGTATACATCTAATACATAATTGAACTCTCTGTAACCATACATAGCTGCTGTCGTCACTAAACCTTCTCTGACTGTCGCATCAGTACTATACTTACAAATTGCATCACACATAGTATTAACGAAAACACCATTAAGGAATAGTCCTCTTTCATATACCGAATCGATCCAACTATGTAGCTTATCCACTAAACCTGGTTGTAATGAAAGCTCATGTTTATCTGCGATTCGATACATACCAATGCGTTGACCTAAGCTTTTCATTTCCTTCTTCTTTTCCTGAGTCACTAATTCTTCAGCTCTCTTTGCAGCGTTGGCATTCTTCTCTGTAATGCCCTTTGGAAGGATTGCCTTCTTACTTATTGACTGTAAGTATTTCTCATCATCAGAGATGATTATTTCCATCATCTTCGATAGGTCAGGTTGAAGTTTGTTTCTATCCTTACCTACAACGATAACTCCTGCACGCACTAAAATTGAATCGCAGTTAAATTGCTGTTCTAAGTTTAATCCAGTTTCTAAAGATATATAATCTCGGTCTACAGTAAAGTAACCGTCTTCATCTACTAAAGGTTTACGATCTTTCTTTTCCAATACCTTTCCAATGATTCCTGAAAGCACAGCCCAATACAATGCGAGCTCTGTTCCAAAAACCCTAATTAACTTTTTATTCACTAAAAGATATCCATCTTGTGATATTAAATCTGAGTACATTTGAAATCCTCCTGTTTCCAATAATTCTATTATAATATACGTTAAAAAACTTCCATATAGGCCATTTTTGGCTCATTTTGGAAGCTTTTATTCGAAAGTAGGTAAATTACACATTCAGCTTAAGAAAATCAATTAACGAAGCATTTGAAGCAACATATCCTTGTTTTTTCTTAGCTCTAAAAGTGTATTATCTAAATACTTATATACTTTTTGGTTCTTTGCAGTTGAAATTGTGTTATATGCAGCCATTAATAGCTCTGCACTAACCTTGAATCTCTTTTGGAATTGCTCTACATAATCTTCTGGTAAATTCATTAAGAATTCTGCAGCTTTGAATCTCCATGGCTCAACATAATTAACCTTAACCTTAACATCTTCAGTCTTGATTGAACCATCTTCGTTCTTCTCAACAACCCAATGTCCACTATCTTTATCAAAAGTTTCAACAATTCTCTTTTCAGTCTTAGTTTCAGTTGTGACTCTCATTGTAGGATTGTTTGAAATGGTATCAATTACAATTGCTTCAATGATTTTATTTTGATTAATGTAATCTTGAATGATTCCATCAACCTTACTAAATTGAAAGCTATCAGAAGCTGGGTCTGCTATTGTATCACCAATAGTTGTTTCTCTATCGTCTGAAGAAGTACCAATAGTTTTATCTAAAGATACATTATTACATGTTGCATTAGATAAATTCTTTTGAAGGTTACTAAAATACATTTGATTCTTGACTTCTGTTGAGATAGCCATGTTTATACATTGCTGTGCATTTAACTTTGAACCTTCTTTTAACCAAGCTCTATATTTAAATGCGTACATAATTCTCTCATAGATAATTGTAGTAAAGTCTGCTAACGTATTTCTAGAGTCACAAGTTCTACACTTAGTATATAGTCTATTAACATCTTTCCAGTGTCTTAACATTAAACCAGCTATGTAGGCTTCTTTCATATATTCATCTTCGTTAGCTTCGGCCTCTAGATAACCATTTGCTAACTTAGTTTCATCTTTAGGCCATAAATCA
>Ga0265299_10003030_pt1 | contig 16692 bp, 12 predicted proteins | sample AusTroGonzalo_MG_4_FD_193485 | JGI IMG/M metagenome (GOLD analysis project Ga0265299, IMG submission 193485) | Bovine rumen microbial communities from tropical cattle in Woodstock, Queensland, Australia - Gonzalo_02 | ecosystem: Host-associated > Mammals > Digestive system > Stomach > Rumen ... | reverse complement strand
CAGGGAATTGAAGTGTATCCCAATCCTGCCCAGAACGCCGTCAGCATCGCGTTTCCCGATGGCGCCGTCTGCCAGTCGGTTGAGATTTATGCCCTCGACGGGCGTTTGTTGAAATCACAGATCTCGAATTGTGAGACCGTGGATATATCAAACCTCGAATCTGGGGTTTATATCCTGAAAACGAGAATGGGTAACAGCCAGGAATTCTATACCAAGGTGGTGAAAGAATGAAAACTTTTTTATATCTTTGCAGCGTGAAAAAGCACCTCATCGTATTACTTGCGCTCTTCTTCGCGCTTATATCCTGCGATTCAAACCTTCGCAGGGCGAAAAGCTATTATCATGATGCGCAAAAGATTGTCGCCACCGATCCTGATAGTACCCTCATCCTCATTGACAGTATTCTAAACATCAGAGTGTTTCTCGACGACGATATCCTCATGAACATGTCGCTGATGCAGGCAGAGGCACTTTTTACCCATCCCGATGGCGAACGTCGTGAGCTTTCGCACCGCATAAAAGCGAAAAAAATCTACACCATGCCAGAACTTGAGCGTGCCGCCGACTACTATGCCGCAAAAGAAGACTATTACAAAGCCTCTTACGCCGCACTCTATAGCGGATATGTGTTTCATGAGCTACATAACGACGACGCAGCCATGGTCTCTTTTAAAGACGCTTCAAAATATGCCGAACTCGCTGGTGACTCGCTTATTTACGCTAGAACTAATTATAATGTGGCAAGACAGCTTTTTTGGAAATATCTTAATGAACAAGCAATAGAAATTTTGACGAAAGCAGAAAAAGCTTTTGGCGATAAATATGCAGAACGTGCATTGGCTATGAATTTGATGGCTGGTTTAAACATTGTTCATGAAAAATTTGATGATGCTGAAAAATGTTTGGAACAAGGTTTGTATTATGCAAATAAATGCAATTCAAGATACGCATGGAATAAGATTATGAATAATTATTCAGTCTGTTATCGTGAACAAGGAAAATTTGATGAAGCAATAGAATGTTTAAGACAGATAGAGACGAATGATACTGCAAAATTGGTTATGCATTATTTGAATTTTGGGAAAACGTATTTAAAAAACATGCAATTTGATTCGGCTGAAGTATATTTTGATAAAGTGCTCCAATTTTTATCATATGATAATATCAAGGTTGAAACAAAGGTTTCATTATATGGTGCTATGTCTAGTTTTGCCGAGTCGCAAAACAATTATCCACTGGCATTGAAGTATAGAAAAATACATGGATGGCTTGAGTTTTTGGTCCAAGATTCATTACGCAAAGATAATATTTATCATATCAATAGACTCTACGATTACGAGGCTTTGCAAAACGACATGAACCGTCGTATAATCTCAAACTATCGTATAGAAATAACAATGGCTGTGGTTATTATCATAGTTTTGGCTGTCTCTCTTGTGCTTTATTATCGCATTATCCAGAAAAACAAGAAAGAAGCTGAGATTAGAGTCGCACATTTGAGAGTTATTAAAGATAATGAGTCTCTGCTTAAAAACATATTAGAAACCCAATCGGCAAAACTGAAGTCGATGCAGCGTCTTGAGATTTTGACAAAAGACCCAAAAGACAAATGTTTGCTGGACAACTTTGAAAAAGAGATGTTCGGCAACAAAAACCATTGGGAGGTGATGACAGATTTGCTAAATACGATTTATCCGGGTGTTTACGATGCTTTAAAAGCAAAATATCCTGATATGAACGAACTGGAGCGTCGTGTATATATGCTTTCCAATTATAATCTTTCGCGTATTGACGAGGCCCTCCTTCTTGACGTGAGCATCAGCGTTCTCGATAAAGCCCGCGGCAAAGTCAAAAAACTCATGGAACAGGAAAACTTGTTTGCCTCTGTCAAATAGTATCATTTTGTATTTTTCCCAAAAAAGTTTGGATGCCTCTTATTATATCTAACTCATAATCAATTCTTTATAAAATTTCTGCTGCCATATTATTTGGATGGCAGTTTGCATGGCGTTTTTAAGCTCTAATTTCGTAGAAACAATAAATGTTTAACTACCAAATTAAAATGTCATGATCAAAAAACTATTATCCTTGTTTTTGGTATGCTTATTTAGCATCGGTATCATTGAAGCTATTGAAACATCAACAGATCCACCAGCAGGCAGTTCGGTTATTGTATTATATGGTGAATTGGACTACAATGCCGGTCCTAATTCCGTTGAAGCATATTATAACTCCAACATGGTTGTCGTATGTTTTCATCAGAACTTCGGTTGTGTTAACATTATATTAATAGGTGAAGGCAACACCATCTACAATGGAAATGTAAACACAGCCGTCCAACAAACTGTTTATATTCCAATAGCAGGAGCGCCAAGTGGCAGTTACACATTAATATTAAGTAATGTCACAGGTATGGCGGAGGGAGATTTTGAGAAATAAAGAATTAAGAACTAAAAATTTATTATTTAACACATATTTTATATATATTTTTTTATAATTTTGCAAAAACTTAATCATAAAACGCCATGAAAAAGACTTTACTGACCATTATCGCTATTATGATGACGACTGTCAGCGCCTCGTCGCAGCACAATTACATGCATATAATAAATGATGGATTCATAAAGCAAAGCTACGAATCCGTGATGTCGTCAGACGGATATGTGATAATTGACGAAGACATCTTTGACTACAACGGCAGAGACATAGGAATAAAGTTTTGGAAGGTGAGCCAGGAGTCGGGCTTCGTCGACAGCCTGTTCGTCGAAGACGTGGCTATCACCTCCAGAAATATCCTTGCCAGGAATCCGCTTGTCGCTGACGGGAACGTGTATCTTTATTTCTCATACGACAATGTCGACAGCGTCAATTACTACAACGCGATATTCTTCAACGATGACATGTCACTTACCGACAGGTTCAGCCAGTCTGTACCGATAGAGGAAAAAATGCAACAGATGAGATATTACATGGAGCCGGGAGGCGATTTCCTCGTGAGCTGGCGCGACGCGACACTCGACACATGCAGGATAGCCCGCTTCGGACTTGACGGCACATTGAAGAACGTTTCCGAGCCTGTGTTTGTGTCGCACGGCACTCTGCCCACAGACAATCCGTGGTTTGTGATAGAGGATGAGCCTATGAAGATGGGATACCTGAACTATGCCTCTGCTGATAATGGCAACTACACAGGCGAGATAACAGTTTTAGTCTTCGACTCCGAGTTGAACTTTGAGGAACCGCGGACTATCACGTCGGTCGGACTGAACAGGTGCTACGCGGACAGCCATACTGCTGCTATAAGTATGGGTGACGGCAATTTCGCCATAATGGTCGGAAGTCCGGGCGGGGCGATGCTTTTTGGGAAATACAACAGCGATTTTGAACTGCTGGCGAACCACATTATACTCCAAACCAATCCATATGGATATTTTACCAGCACGCCTTTGACTGTCGACAATATAGACGGCGGCTTGTATGTGGTGGTGTACCGTTTTGAACACTCTTGCACATACATGGAGGCTCGTGTCAGGTATCTGAATTCCGACATGGAGATGGTTTGGGAAAGGGTTATGGCAAAGGGCAGTTATATAAGTGTAGCTGCATCTCTTCCGATTGAAACAGGCGGAGCTGTCCTTTCGGGCTACTTGGCATCCCCTGGTCAGTGCTATTTGGACTCTTATACATTCGCAAGCTTTATCGATCCAGACTATGATTCATTAGAGAGCATACAGTTTGCCGATGTTCCTTTCGCTTGCTATCCCAATCCTGCCCAGAACACCGTCAGCATCGCGTTTCCCGATGGCGCCGTCTGCCAGTCGGTCGAAATTTATGCCATCGACGGGCGCTTGTTGAAATCACAGATCTCGAATTGTGATACCGTGGACATCTCTAACCTCGAATCGGGGGTTTATATCCTGAAAACGAGAATGGGTAACAGCCATGAATTCTATACCAAGGTGGTGAAAGAATGAAAAAGGGTTTATATCTTTGCAGCGATATTAACTGCATTTAAAACTTAAAATTTTAAAACTATGAGAAAAAATGTATTTACAACCAGATTGTTTTTATTACTCCTTATGTTAATTGTAAGTTATGGAGCGACATCGCAGTCACTTAAAAAACAGCAATGGAATGTTTATGTTATTCCAACATCATTAGCTATACCCAAATGTACAATGATTTATTATTCCGACGATCGATTTGGACAATTTGCCGGATATACTTATCGTTTGCTATATTCCCAAAGTGATATTATTGATGACGACCCAATCGGTATGTATCGTGAAGATAACGGTAAAATATTCCTAAGAGAACTTATCAATATGATACCATCAGAAGAATATCTTATTTATGATTGGAATCTAAACATTGGTGACACAGCATACGTTCAACACGGAGACTCTAGAACAGGACTTGTGTTGGATGCTATAACAGATACTATAATAAATGATGATAATAGACGTGTTTTTCACCTTTATTATAAAGAAAACATGGAATTGACGGAGATTTGGATAGAAGGCATGGGGAGTGAACTTGGATTCCCTTTTAGCGGCACAAAAAGCAATCCTGTTGCTTTCAATTATTATCCCATGACTACTGATATGCTATGCTATTATGAGGATGATGAATTGTCCTGGGACAATCCTAATTATGACGAATGTGTGATAGGAGGTGTTCTTGGAACCAATGACATCGAAAACATCGAAAGCATCTGTATTTTCCCCAATCCAGCACATGGAGATATTACTATAAAGCATTATGGATCCGATTATGCAATATTAGAAATATACGATGCTTTAGGACGGAAAATTTATGGCGATATTATTGATGGATTAGAAAAGACCATCGATATCACATCATTTCCTGATGGCTTTTATTATGTTGTTGTAAAAAATCTTGAAATTACCAAACAAATGGTGCTTATTAAATATTAATTGTATATGAAACGTTTATTCTTTATAACGGCAGTATTATTATCATATGCCATGAATGGGCAAACTCAATATAAAGGGACATATAATTGCCAGATTGACACGATAATAATCCCGGACACACTATACGGCAACGCCATGTGTTATTCTTGTCATGAAGAGAACCCTTTAGAACCAGATACTCTCTTGACATACTTTAGTAATATGATACAATATATTCCCGATTTAGATTCTACCAAGCCTTTGCATGTTCCACCAATAAAAACAATAAGAGTTAATATAAATATCATTCAAAAAGATGATGGGACAGGAAATTTTGATGATAACGAAGCAACTTATGCAAGAATGAGACAAATAATGGAGTGGACAAATAGTCGTTATGATCGTTGTGCTCCATCAGACCCAATAAGCTGGGTAACCGAATTGCCAAGTTATGATTCAAGAATTAGATTTTCCATTGGTGAATATGGCCAAGAACGTATCTTTTTTTATAGAAATTCCACATGGTGGGAGCCAGATAATGCGAGTACTAATATACAAGATATCAAAGATTATTTGATCACTAATTATCCAGAAAGGCTTGAAAACTTAAATATATTTGTCTATGGCAATCATGACACATCATATAATCATGCATCTGCAACACCACCAAGATTTAACAATTTTGATTATTTTCAATATGTGCGAGCTTTTTATTGGATTCCTGAAGCAGATTGGAGTATATCTGGATTGTTGGCACATGAGTTAGCTCATATTATGGGTCTTCGTCATACATATATTGGTGGAGGAGCATCTCCCATTTCAGATCAAAATGATCCAGAGTTTTTAAAAGACGTCTTCTTGGTATCATTACCAGATATTTCTAATTGTCCTCATCGTTATACAAAAGATATAGATCCTTATGATGTTAATGGTGATAGCGTTACAAATAATATTCTTGGAGGAACTCCCAAATCATATTACATTAGTCCTATGCAAGCAGGTCAAATGCATAGAGCATTAGCATTAAGTTCCGCAAGAAAATATGTTTCATCTGCAAAGTCGGAGATTCCATTAGTAATAACAGATGAACAGATGTGGGATATTGATATGAAACTATATCAAGATTTAGTTATTGAAAATGGAGCAAAACTCACACTTACATGCCATTTAATAATGAATCCAGATACTAGGATTATTATTAAACCAGGAGGGAAACTAACCATTGATGGTGCTGTAATTGGAACCGACATTTTTGAAAAAAATATGTGGCAGGGCATCGAAGTTTGGGGGGACAGCAACGCTGACCAGTTATCGCATCACGGCACATACAATCAGGGTTATCTTGAAATGAAGAACGGAGCCACTATAGAGAATGCCGTATGCGCCGTTGAGCTGTGGCATCCTAACTATTGGGGCACTACAGGGGGAATAATCCATGCCACCGATGCCATATTCCGCAACAATGCCAAAGCTGTGCATGCCCTGAATTACGTCGACCATAACCTGAACGGGAATGAAATAGCCTACAACAGCCAGTTCACCAAATGCAGCTTCATCATTGATGAAAACTATCTGGGAACCGAAACATTCTCCAAACATGTCGACCTGTTCAATGTGAACAGTGTGTATTTCGCGGGCTGCCATTTCTCGGTCAAGCCCCAAGCCAGTGGAGTTTCACCATATTGCATCGGCATCGGAGCCTATGGGGCCGGATTTTTGGTGGAATCATATTGCGAAGAGCCGAACATGCATCCGTCATGTCCTGAAAACGATATGGTGCGGAGCTCTTTCGAAGGATTCAACAATGGAATACTTTCGATCAATGAGAACAGCCAGGCGCGTTCATTCACCGTGAGAGACGCTAGCTTTATCAATAACAACCGTGGAGTATTTATGCAAAACACCGGCTATGCCACCATAGTGCGCAGTGATTTCCGGATAGGAGGAAATTCATCGTGCGGATATGGCATTTACGCTGACGGTGTTACAGGATTTCGTATCGAAGAGAACAGTTTCAGCCCTTGTTATAAGGGGGGAGCGGTTCCAACTTATGGTATCGGCATATTCAACTCGCGAGGTGTCAACGACGTGTATCTCAACACTTTCAACAAACTCACATGCGGCAATATAGCTTATGGTGTGAACCATACCGCTGATGTATTATCGGGAAAACCTTCTGCGTCAATGCCAGGACTGACTTATTCATGCAACGACAATACCGGCAACGACATAGATTTCTGTGTTTTGAAAGACAATGGCACTGGAGGGATAGCGTCGCCTCAAGGCTCCGCAACAGTGCCGGCAGGCAACACTTTCAGCGGCAGCAACTATCATTTCTATAACGGCGGAGACTATGAGGTGAAGTATTTCTGCAACCTTACAGGTATAAATGAAATCCCGGATCCGAACAAAATGCAATATGTCGACTCCGATGCCATAACATACACTAACGACTGCGCGTCTCATTATGGAAACGGCGGGGTGGTCCGCAGCGCGGAAGAAAAAGCCGCACTGGCGGCAATATACCAGTCGTCGGGCGATGCACACGAGAGGATGACGGCTGCCGGAGATATCGTCCGTAGCTGCCTCAACGAAGATGCCACAGATGCCACAGAACTGCGCCAGTGGCTGGGCAACATGCACGAACTCGAATCCGACCGCATGACTGTGGCATCATACATCCAAGAAGGCGACTTCACCAATGCGCAGGCGTTGGCAAACTCATTACCAAGCACTTACAATCTGCAGGGTGACGATTTGTCGGATCACAACGATTACATGACGCTTCTCGGTATGTATCAGACACTGCACAACTCAAACCGCACAATTCATGAGATGACATCATCTGAAAAAGCAACGGTAAAAGATATGGCTGAAAACGGTCTCGGGGCATCACAGCAGATGGCGAGGGCAATCCTCATGACAATCAACGACCGGTACATTGAGCCGTATATATGCCCAGAAATGCCCATAAACTCTAACAGAGGAACTAAATCCGACAACGACAATGTCAATACTCCATCAAACGACTCGGAGCTTTCCGTGACTGTTGCTCCTATCCCCGCAACAACATGGGTGTCAGTCGATTACAAACTTCCATGTGATACTGGCACAGCTACAATGTCGGTTTTCAACTCGCTTGGCGTCAAAGTGATGGAGGTGGAGCTTGATGGTCCACAAGGTACCAAAACATTTGATTTGCAGGGCATGCCTGACGGCGTTTACAGCTATATCGTCAGATGTGGTGAATATCAGAACACGGGAAAAATAGTTATTACAAAATAACATGTAATAAGTATGTACCAAGCACAATAAACTTATCGCATCGTATCACTTAAGAGTTTTATTCGATACTTGACAAATACGAGGCGATAATGGTTAAAACATCTTTTCAACAATCTGCGCGATGCTGATTCCTTCAGCTTGAGCGGTGTAGTTACGGACAAGGCGGTGTCGGAGTACTGGCACCGCTACTTTTTTCACGTCTTCGATGTCGGGCGAGAACTTGCCGCTCATCAAGGCATTGGCTTTGGCACCGATGATGAGATATTGCGAGGCACGCGGACCGGCACCCCAGCTGAGGTATCTGTCGGCCCATTCGTGAGCGCGCTCAGTGCCAGGACGGGTCTTTGAGACAAGATTTACAGCGTATTCGTAGACGTTGTCAGGCACAGGCACACGACGCACGAGCTGCTGGAAATAGAGTATCTCCTCGGCATTCATCACAGCCTCCACCTTGTTGCTGTTGGCTGCCGTGGTGCTCTTCACGACGGCTATCTCCTCCTCATAAGTGGGATAATCGAGCATGAGGTTGAACATGAAACGGTCGAGCTGAGCCTCAGGAAGCGGATAGGTGCCTTCCTGCTCGATAGGGTTCTGCGTGGCAAGCACGAAGAAAGGCTCGCTCAGCTTGTAGGTCTTGCCCGAGACGGTGACGTTTTTCTCCTGCATGGCCTCAAGCAAGGCAGCCTGGGTCTTTGGAGGCGTACGGTTGATCTCGTCGGCAAGGATGATATTGGCAAACACAGGGCCTTTCACAAACTTGAACTGCCGCGACTCATCCAAAATCTCGGTGCCGACGATGTCGCTCGGCATCAGGTCGGGAGTGAACTGTATACGGTTGAAGGTCAAGCCCAGCGCCTGTCCTATTGTGTTGATTAACAATGTCTTGGCAAGACCAGGGACACCTACCAGGAGCACGTGGCCTTGGCAGAATATCGACAAAATGGTATCGTGAATCACCTCGTTTTGCCCAATGATGACTTTTCCGATTTCTTTTTTGAGTGATTCGTATTTATTTACAAGGGCTTTCGCACCGTCAACGTCGTTGTTGTACATGTTTATTGTTTAATGTTCCAATCGAATTGAAAATCACAGTCTTTATATTCGTCGCATATCTTGACGTAGGCCTTGCTTGACTTTGCTTGTATCCATTTGTTGATGGCATCCTGGCGTTGTTTCTGCATCGTCCATTGTTGGATGAGGGCGTAGTCGTCTTTGAGGTTTGCTCTATGTGGTGTGGTTTTCTTCTTGATTATCAACAATCTGTATGCGTCTTTGCCGTCGCTTGTCTTCATCGGCACGGGGTCGCTCACCTCACCCACTTGCAGGCGGTTTATCACCACCGACACTTGCTGGTCGAGGTCTTCGGCGGCAAACATAGTGCTTCCGTCGAGTTCGTTGACGAGCAAACCGCCGTTCACTTTGTCGGCCTCGTCGCTGTATGTCTTCACAGCCTCGTCGAAGGTGATGCTGTCGTTACGGATAAGACTTGCTATATGGTCGAGCTCGTCGTATGCCTGTTGCAGTGCTTCGGGCGACACCTTCAGTGTACGCAGGATATGGCGCACGTTGATATAGTCGCCGCGGCGTTCGATGAGCTGTATGATATGGAAGCCGTATTCTGTCTCGATGACCTCCGATATCTCGCCATCTTTCAGTGCGAATGCCGCTGCCTCGAACTCAGGCACATAGTCGCCACGTCCTTGGAATCCCAACTCCCCGCCTTTGTTGGCCGAGCCCGGGTCTTCGGAGTAGATACGTGCCATGGTGGAGAAACGCTCGCCTTTCAAGATACGTGCGCGGATGTCGTAGAGCTCGTTTTTCACTGCCAGCTTCTCGTCGAGGGTGATAGGCGGTTTCTTCACCAGCTCCGCTATCTCAAACTGTGCGCTGACCATCGGGATGGAATCCTTCGGGATGCTGCGGTAAAACTCGCGCACGTCGCTTGGCGTGGCGCTCACGCCCGACACGATAGAACGCTGCACCTCTTCCATCAGCTGCTTCTCTTTAAGCTGCTCGTGCAAGTCGTCGCGTATCTCGGCGATGTTTTTGTCGTAATATTTCTCAAGTTTCTCGATCGAGCCTAGCTGACTGACATAATAACGCACATAACGCTCCACTTCCGAGTCGATCTGCTCGTCAGTGACGGTGATACTGTCGAGCTCAGCCTGGTTGAGCATCAGCTTGCGGAAGAGCAGGTCTTCCAAGATCTCGCATCTGATGCTTGAGGCACTGCCTTTGACACCGCCCTGCATACGATATTGCAGATACTGCTCCTCAATGTCCGACTGCAGGATGATATTGCTGCCAACCACTGCCACCACCTTGTCGATGACCTGCTGCTGAGCATAACTATTTGTGTTACAAATAGTTACAAGAGCTATTATGGCAAAAACACTTTTCAGTTTCATGATAAAAAACTAATAAATTACAAATACATTATCTTTAACGGCTTTGTTGTAAAGATTGTTGTTCATCTTCTCCAAAAGAGCTTTTTTTCTTGCGTTCAAAATGATATAACGCACCGCTTCGTTGTCGAGTTCAGGCGACAGGCCGTTTTGACGGATATAATTCGAAATCTCCACTTCAGAGACGACAGTGTCGAGGTTTTTTTCGACATATTTTGTCTCATACTTATAGATTATCAACGAGTTACGATAATCCTCGATTTGTTTTGATAAGTCGAGTTCCGATTTATCCAGACTCACCTCCGCCTGATGCAGAAGCAGTTGTTGGCGTATCCAGCTGTCGATGAAGGCTTTGGTCCGGACGATGCTGTCGGAACGGCTAATACCTTCATACACAACACTTTGCAAATCGGATTGATACAAAACCTTATCGTATATGGTGGCGACAGGTTTATTGTCGTCACCATGCGAGCGCTGGCAAGAAATGGTTGCCAGAACGATTGTCAATCCGATTACAAATCTGAATACTTTCATTAATTATAACATTTCTTAACCTTTTCGAGCACTTTCTCGTTGACTGTCACCGGGTATTTCGCCTTGAGCTTGTTCAGCCAGTCTTCTTCGAGTTGTGTCTGATAAGCTGAGATGACAATGCCTTTGGCCTCGTTGAGGGTCTTAGGCTCCGGCTGAAGCACTTCGAGAATCTTCACTATCTTGGTGGTTTTGTCGACAGTCGAAGGGATGACTCTTACGATGCCTTCTTTCCATTCTGTCTCGTCGATGTCGACGTTGTCGCCTTTCTGGAAGAAACGCGTTTTCACCGAAACGCCTTTTATTCCTTCGGCTTTCAAGATAGAACGTATGGAGTCGGTGCTGAGGTCTGATTTCATCAGTTCTTCCACTCTCTCGACGTTGTCAGGGTTGTTGACGGTGACGTAGATGGTCTTCACGCGTTCTTTCCACATGTATTCGTCCTTGTGCTCGTTGTAGTAGTTCTCAAGTCCGATGGTATCTTTTTCGGCTTTTTTCCAAACTTCCTTATCCATCAGGTCGAAGAGAAGGATGCCGTCGTGATATTCCTGAACGAGCAGCTTGAAGTCGGGATATTTTTCTTCAAGATGAGCGTCTTCGTAAGCAAATGCTGTATCTTTCAGATATTCGTCGTAGAGCATGTAGGCGTATGACGCTGACGAGAGGAACGGCTGTTTTCTCTGGTTTTCCTTGATAAACTCGACGAAATCGGCGATGGTGTACTTCTGTTTTCCAAATTTGAAGAGCACCTTGCTGGTGTCGACGCCTTCAGCCATTACGTAGTTGCCTTCTTTCAGTGTGCTGTCGATGGTGGCGATAAACGCGTCTTTCACCTTGACATTCTCCTTGAATTTGTTCTCTTTCATGATACGTTTGAGCACCACATCTTCGCTCACCTTGGCGCGCATGTCTTTTTCAATGCTTTTGGTGATGTTTTCACGTTCCGACTCGAGGTCTCTGACACCCGAGGTGCCGATACGTTTCACGATATGATAGCCGTAGTTGGTCCTCACAGGCTCCGAAAATTCGTTGTCGTTCAGCTGTTTGACGGCCGTGATGAACTCCGGAACAATCTGATATACCTTGAAAGGTGTGAGCACACCGCCATTTTGTGCGGCGCCTCTGTCTTCGGAATAGCGTCTCACGATGTCGTCCCAGTTTTTGCCTTCTTTGTCGATCTCGTTGTAGATGTTATAGGCTTTTGCCTTAACCACCGAGTCGCATTTTGCAGGGTCTTTCTCATCGACGGCGAGGAAGATATGTGCCGCTTTGATGGTGCCGCAAGCAGGTGTCTTTGAGTTGACTTTGATGATATGGTAGCCGAATTCTGAGCGCACAGGCATCGACAGCTGGCCTTCTTTGGTGTTGTAGGCGCCTGTCTCAAACGGGTAAACCATGTAAAACACTGTGAAATAGCCCAGTTCGCCGCGGTTTCCTTTGTAGAAACGGCCGTTGACGGTGGTGTCGGCCACTGAGATGTCTTCAGATGTCTCCACTGCCACGTCGTTGAAGTCCTCACCGTTGATGATACGTTTACGGATCTCCATGGCACGATTATATGCCTTGAGGGTGTCGGCCGGCACCGCGTTGACATCGCATTTCACGAGGATATGCGCCGCGTTGATGTCCCATTGCATGCGTTCGTAAGCCTCCTCGATGAGCTGCTCGTTAGCCGCCTCACTCGAGAAATACGGTTTTGAGAGCTGTTCGCGATAGCCTTCATATTCCTTGACGAATTTCGGCATGGTGTCCATCTTAAGGTTCTCAGCCTCAATGACTTTCAACTTAAAGTTGATATACATGTCGAGATAATCGTCGACGCTTTTTTTGTCGATGACATCGCTCTTGACGTTGTTTTTCTCATACACCTGCATAAACTCGCCGGCTGAGATCTCATTGTCGCCAATAGTTATCAAAGTCTTTGATTTCCAGCCTTGTGCAAAGAGGAGCGCTGGAGTCAATAATGCTAAAAGAACTAATACTTTTTTCATATATTTATTTTTCTTTTTTTCTATTCTTTCCAATCCGTCATTTCGACTGAAGCGAAGCTGAATGGAGAAATCTCCGGCATTTGAATGTTTCAAATCAATTGATAGGCGGAGATTTCTCGACTACACTTCGTTCCGCTCGAAATGACTAGAGTACATTACGCTTTTCTACTATAGTTAGGTGATTCCTGAGTGATGGTGATGTCGTGCGGATGGCTCTCGTTCATGCCCGATGCGGTGATCTTGATGAAGCGGGCGTTGTGGAGCTCCTCGATGGTGTGTGAGCCGGTGTAGCCCATGCCTGCGCGGAGTCCGCCGACCATCTGATATACCACTTCCGAGAGGCTTCCTTTATAAGGCACGCGGCCCACGATGCCTTCCGGCACGAGTTTCTTGATGTCGTCTTCCATATCCTGGAAGTAACGGTCTTTCGAGCCATGCTGCATAGCCTCGAGTGAGCCCATGCCGCGGTATGTCTTGTATTTACGGCCTTCGAAGATGATGGTGTCGCCTGGTGACTCGTTGACGCCAGCGAACAGTGAGCCTGCCATGATGGTTGAGGCGCCTGCCGCGATAGCCTTCACGATGTCGCCGGTGTAGCGTATGCCGCCGTCGGCGATGACAGGGATGCCGGTGCCTTTGAGGGCTTCCGACACGTTGTAGACAGCTGTGAGCTGTGGCACGCCGATGCCTGCGATGATACGTGTGGTGCAGATCGAGCCTGGTCCGATACCGACTTTGATGGCGTCGACGTCGAGTTTGGCGAGGTCTTTGGCGGCCTCGGCTGTGGCGATGTTGCCGATCACGAGGTCGATGTTAGGGAACGCCTTACGGAGTTCTTTGGTGACGTTGAACACGTTCTTTGAGTGGCCGTGTGCTGTGTCGACAACGATGGCGTCGACGCCGGCGTCGACAAGAGCCTGGGCGCGTTCCAAGGTGTTGTAGGTGATACCTACCGCAGCAGCTACTCTCAGACGGCCGTGCTCGTCTTTCGAAGCGTTAGGGCGGGCCTTGATCTTGATGATATCTTTATATGTGATAAGTCCGATGAGATGGTTTTGCTTGTCGACGACAGGCAGCTTCTCGATCTTATGCTCCTGAAGGATGTCCTCGGCTGTGGCGAAGTCGGTGAACTCAGTGGTGGTGATGAGGTTGTCTTTTGTCATCACCTCCGAGATCGGACGGTCGGTCTTGCGCTCGAAGCGGAGGTCACGGTTGGTGACGATACCCACGAGCACGTTGCTGTCGTTGACCACCGGGATGCCACCTATGTGGTAGTCGTTCATGATTTTCAAAGCGTCGCGTACGAGGGCGCCTTCTTTGATAGTTATCGGGTTGATAATCATGCCGTTTTCGGCGCGTTTCACCTTGGTGACTTCGGCTGCCTGCTGCTCGATTGTCATGTTTTTGTGGAGCACTCCGATGCCGCCTTCCTGGGCGATAGCGATAGCCATCGGGGCCTCAGTGACAGTGTCCATGCCAGCGGTCACGATAGGGATGTTAAGTCTGATACGGCGTGAGAAGTTGGTTCTCAAATCGGCGTCGCGAGGGATGATGTCGCTGTATGCCGGAATCAATAAAACGTCGTCGTAGGTCAAGCCTTCTTCGACAAATTTTTCATTTTTTGACATAATATGCAGTTTTAATTATTCTTTCTTTTTATTATATTTATAATTAATCTGCAAAAATACAAAAAAAGTTGTAAAGTCGAAGTTAAAATGTTAAAAGATTTTCAGAATCTAAAATTTTAAACTCAAAGTAAGGCCCAAACTGTATGTATCGCTGAGTTGCGGAGTATTAAATTTCATCAGCGACGGAGCAAGACTCACCTTATAACTTCCATGCTGTTTGTTATACTCGTCAGCAATCCAGTTCAACCTTCCTTTTCCGGCAGCTTTATTGACAATCAAACCAATAAAACCTATATCTGCCAGAATTCCGGCACCAATACCCAGTGTGTAGTGAAAACTGTCTTGGTTCGTTATCCCATCAAACATAAAATAAATACAGGCAAGCAATGATCCTGCAAAAACAAAGGCAGAGATGTCACCATAAACAAGCTGGTTTCGTGCACTGAGATATGTCCTGTAGTTTTCCTCTCCGACAAGCGACAACACTTCATCATCCGACAAAATATGTCCGTCTAAAACAAGCCTACGACCCTCTCTTTTCATGAAATCTTTGACTTCAGGAGAAAAATCCTCAATCTCACCATTCTCGTATTTAATACTTGATATCAAATTTTTATCAATAGTATAAACCGGTCCGTCAATATTTGACCATTTTTTATACTCCACATATACCGACGATAATTTTGTAACTTTACATTCAATGGATGATCCGTCTTTTTTCATGATAACATCCTGGGCAACAGCGTTTCTTACGAAACCCAAAGTAATGATAACCAATAAGATACCTTTAATTATTCTCATGTCAACAAATTTTAAATAATGATTTATAAGTTTTAAATAGTATAATCGTTAAGTTGGTTGCAAAATTAAACAATTTATTTAAATGACAAATTTTTTTTTAAATATTATTTTTTTATTGAAAATTGCTAACTTTGCATCATGATAACACCTGCATTTTTAAAAAAAGGCTCGAAAATAGCCATTGTGGCGCCGGCTCGCAAGATTTCGCGCGAGGAGATTGCCTTTGCCGTGAAATGGATTGAAGAAAAGGGCTTCATGCCAGTGTACGACGACCGCTTATTCGTTGAGTATCACCAACTTGCGGGCGACGACGACTTCCGTGCCAATGTGATGCAAGATTACCTCGACAGGGATGATATCGATGCCATTTTCTGCGCGAGAGGCGGCTACGGCACCATCAGAATCGTCGACAAACTGGATTTTTCGAAATTTGAAAAACACCCGAAATGGATTGTGGGATATAGTGATGTGACAGTGCTTCATGCGAAGATGCAACAGCTTGGTTATCAAAGCATTCATGCGACAATGCCGATAAATTTCGAGAAGAATACAAAGGAGGCAAAAGAGTCACTTTACGATGCTTTGGTCGGCAGACACCAAACGGATGGCGGGTTCCTCGCTACGCTCGGAATGACAGGGCATGTGGTTGGTGGAAACCTTTCGGTTTTGTATTCGATGTTAGGGTCAGATCTGTTTCCGGAAACGGACGGTAAGGTGCTGTTTATCGAGGATTTAGACGAATACCTGTATCACATCGACCGCATGATGATGGGTCTGAAACGAGCGGGAAAACTGACACATCTGAAAGGCCTCATCGTGGGTGCGTTCAGCGACATGCACGACAACGCCATTCCGTTTGGCATGACCGCCAAAGAGATTATTTCTGAGAAGGTGAAAGAATACGGATACCCTGTGATTTGGGACTATCCGGCGGGTCATATTGATAACAATTGCGCAATAATATTTGGATAATGTAGTCGTTAGTCTTTAGTTTTTAGTCTTTAGTAACTAAAGTCTAACGACTAATGACTAATGACTAAAACAATTCCTTGAATAGCTGCCCAATTGTGGCAATTGGCACCACTTTGATATGATATTTGCTGGTGTCGAGGCCTTTGGCGCTGTATTTCGAGAT
>Ga0265299_10003026_pt1 | contig 16699 bp, 13 predicted proteins | sample AusTroGonzalo_MG_4_FD_193485 | JGI IMG/M metagenome (GOLD analysis project Ga0265299, IMG submission 193485) | Bovine rumen microbial communities from tropical cattle in Woodstock, Queensland, Australia - Gonzalo_02 | ecosystem: Host-associated > Mammals > Digestive system > Stomach > Rumen ... | reverse complement strand
CGCCAACGATACGCAAATCCGCCAGATTTTCCTCTTCGAAGGCTGGCTTATCTCTGGCATCGGCGCTGCCATCGGCATCGGTGCAGGCCTGCTTATCTGTTGGCTTCAGATTCGCTATGGCTTCGTCAAGCTGGGTGCCAGCGAAGGCTCTTTTGTCGTCGATGCCTACCCCGTCAGCATCCAGGCCACCGACCTCCTTCTCACCTTCCTTACCGTTCTCCTCGTCGGTCTCGTCGCCGTCTGGTTGCCCGTCCGTCGCATGACGCGTAACCTTATGGAGAACTGATTTCTCCCTCTCATACCTGTACTTTTCCATGACCCTCCTCAGGGTGGAATGAGTAAAGTCCTTGGAAATCAAGTCTTATCACTTGTGCGCCTTGCCCTAACTTTTCCACGGGGTCAGTCATACAACCTATCAGAAAAACCCGTACCTTTGCCGCAGATTTCAACCATCGAATGCTATGCAAAGCCTACGTGTCCTCTTTCTCCTGTTGTTCACCACCCTGATAACAGCCTGCCACTCCGACCGTCCAGAAACCACTCCCGCCTCTGATGTCCAGACCGGTACCGCCCGCGGTTGCTACGAGTGTGCTCTGACGGCTTTCGAGGCCGACAGCGTGCTCGTGGGCGAACAACTTGTGCAGCAGGCCATTCGCTTGGCAGCAGGCGAGGACGACCTGCACACACTCTACCTCGCACAGTTACGCCTGGCCGAGTCACTAGCATGGGGCAACAGCGCTGCCGCCTTGTCGATGGCCAAGCAGGCCCTGGCCACCTACGAGCGGCGACCCGACAGCGAACGCAATCACATCATTATTCTTGATTGTATAGGAACGTATGCGAGCCAGTTGGCTTTCAACGAAGACGGTTCCTTCGACGAAGCCCTCTCCTTCACCCACCGTGCCTATGAGCTTGCCCTTGCCTCCCAGGATAGCCTAGGGACGGAGCAGGTGTGCCAGACCCTCACCAGCCTCGCCAATATCTATTGGGCCATGGAAGAATCCACGCTGGCTCTCGGCTATGCCCGTCAAGCCGAAGGCTGTGCACCTGCAGATCTCTTGATGGGTGTCCAGCAGGTGTTGGCTCGCTGTCTGGTCAGTTGCGACTCGCTGTCTGCCGCAGAAGCAGTATATCGACGTATGTGTCCGGGCGACGATTTGAAGGCTTCCTACATCGTGCAGGGAAACCTTGCCAAGCTTGCCCTGTGCCGCCACGACCTAGAGGCCGCAGAGGAAGCCATTGATTCCGCTTTCAGTCATGCCGAAGACCTCTACTTCCAAGCCCTTCAGCTGAAGGATGACTATTACCAGACAGCCTTGGAACAGCAGCGGGACAACGAACGCCTGCGCTATCAGACAGCCCTGCAACGACGTACCCTCTGGGGAGGGTCTGCTGCAGCGTTGTTGGTGGCTTGTGTCGTGGCCTATGTCGTGCGTGAACGATTGCGGGCCATCGAACAACGAAGACTCTTCGATGCCCGTCTGCATCAACAAGAGTTACAGTTGCGGGAACAGGAGACTCTGGCACAGCGCGAACAGCTGCGACAGCGCGACGGTGTCATCCATTTCCTGAAGGACTTCATCCTCCAGCGGTCAGAGGTAATCCGTAAGCTCGAAAGGAGCAGCGAGCGGCACATTGCCCTCACCCCGCACGAATGGAACGAGGTGGAGCGAACGCTCGATGCCATAGATGGCGAGCGCTTTGCCCGCCTGCGCCAGCACTATCACAACTTACGCGAGGAAGACTTCCAGCTCTGCATCCTCACCCGTCTGCGCCTCACCAACCGCGCCATCGGCAATATCTATGGTGTCAGCATCTCCGCCGTACAACATCGCAAGCTCAAGATCAAGAAGGAAGTCTTTGGCGAGAACGACCCCGAAACATCCTTTGAACAAGTACTGGACAATCTATGATGAGCCATTTACTATATAACAGTCGTCGTTCAGCTGTGAAGGTGGCTTTCCTCGCTTCCCTTTTGCTTGGCGTGCTGTCTGCCAAGGGACAGACGGGTACATTGCCTGTCTTGCACATAGACACGCAAAACAAACAGCCCGTCACCTCCAAGATTACCTACATTTCAGGAACTTACTACCTTGTCGACACGTCAGAAGGTGGCAAGAATGTCGGTTCCAAAGAAAGTCCGAAGGCTCTGGAAATTCGAGGTAGAGGCCACTCTTCTTGGAAGGGAGCCAAGAAACCCTACAAAATACGACTGGCGGAAAAGACTCCGTTACTGGGGATGAAGGCAAACAGGCATTGGGCATTGCTCAAGTTCAACGAGCCCACGGTGGCTGGCATGCAGTTGGGAAGGATGATGGGCATGGACTGGACACCTACTACCCAACCCGTGGAAGTGTTACTCAATGGCGATTTTCTCGGCCTCTACCTGCTCACCGAGACCAACCGCATCGGCAAGAACCGCCTCAATATCTACAAGCAGCCTGACAGCAACGAAGATGCGAACACCATCCCTTATGGCTGGCTCGTGGAGGTGGACAATTACATAGAAAGCAATCAGATAAGTATTCAGGAGGGCGAAAAGTGGCGGTCTCGAATCACTTACCACTCGCCCGATACCCTCTCCTCGAGGCAGAGACAATGGCTGACAAATGAATTTAATACGGTTAATACCGCCATATATGATGTGGACAAGGAGCACAGCACATGGGAACAGCTGATAGACGTGGATGCTATGGCGCGTTACTTTATCATTCAGGAGGTGCTGGACAACACCGACGGCTTCCACGGCAGTTTCTACCTACATAAAGACCGAGCCGATGATGCCCGTTGGGTGGCTGGCCCTTTGTGGGACCTGTCGTGCAGCCAGCGCGCCAAAACCGACTATACGTTCAGGATGAAGACCTCGTATGCTTTCATCCCACACTGGATTGGCGAGCTGGTGAAGGACGAGGACTTCTGTCGTGCCGTGAGACGCGCGTGGGCAGAGTTTTATCCCGACAAAATACAGGCGTGGATGGAATATATTGACGCTCATCTCTTGTCTTGTGCTGAAGCCTTCGAGACAGAAAAGAAGCTCTGGAACTACACCAACCGAGACACGCTTCGGGAAAGAGTAGGGAAACTGAAATCCGCGCTGCTTGCCAACATCGAATGGTTCAACGACAACTTGCCACATGGGATGGCGGATTCTGCCTCGGCTGCCCCCATGAACAGGAAGATCATCAAGGTGGAGTATATCAACACGGCTGGAATACGTAGTCCCAGACCCTGGAAGGGGATAAACATCAAAGAGACAGTCTATGAAGATGAAAGCATATCCATTTCTAAAGTGGTCATTAACAAACACTAACAAAATACTATACAACTATGAAAAGACTTCTATTTCTCTTATCGTTTTGCCTGTCAGCAGCAGGAATGCAAGCACAGGAAACGAACTATCGTCCCCTCGTCCATCAATCGAAGGTATGGAGGACAGGTATCAATTCAGGTAATGGTCACTTGAAGCAATACGAGTACCGGTTTTTTGAAGATACCATTATTGGAGACAAGACATGTAAGATTCTGGGCAAAAGCGAGTTGGAATTTTTTCCTGGAGGCAGCTACAGGACGATGGATACCCTTTATGTCGGTGCCTTGTATGAGGAAGGGCGCAAAGTCTATTGTGTTCGCTCTGAGAAGCAGGAATTAGAACTTCTCTACGATTTCGCATCGCCTGTGGGTGCAGACATCGAAATCAATGGAGAGCTGTACACTATTATCCGCAAGGAGAAAAGCCAAGACACGGAATTTAAGGGGTATTGCACCTATATACAACGCAAAGGTTCAGAGGATGTCGTTTCATGCTGGATGGAGGGTGTGGGAGGCAGGTCGAACCTTTTGGAGAGCTTAGCTTTTCTGTATCCGACAGGGCTTTTAAATGAAATCCTGATTTCCTGCTCTGAGGGAGACGAAACTATCTATTTGAGGGACGAAGGCTTGTCTATCGTCTCCTATGTCAAGAAGCAGTGGCTGGATTTCACACATACGACGAAGCCGAGGCCAAAGGCACCTGGAAAGAATGGACAGTGGGTCATGGACAATGCTGAGAAGGAGAAAGGTGGGAAGGATAACCTGACGGGCGAATACTCTGCCAGAGAGCTTTTTGTGAATCTGAAAACGCTCACTGGAGTCTACTCGATCACGCTGACCAATGCCGCAGGCACGCAGGTCTATCAGAAGGAGGTACAGACGAGCTGCGTCGTGGCGCTGAACACCGACTTGACGAACTATGCCGAGGGCACCTACACCCTTCGTGTGGAGAACAGCGAGGAACAGTACACCGCTGTCCTAACCCTGCCTCTCATCGAAACCGCCGTTCGCGATTTGAATTCAACCTCCGTAAATTATCCATGGACCGACCTCTCAGGACGTCGTTTCGCCGAAAGACCCACGCGGAAAGGATTATATATCCGCGATGGTCGTAAGGTCATAATCAATTAAAGGAAGTCCCTAATCTTATCCCATTAAGATTTAGATGTTCTTAAACAAAGAACCGCATCTTCGGGGCAGAAGATACGGTTCTTTGTTTGCGTTTGTTATGGGGGGGGCGCCTTACTTGTTCAGCGTCCATGTGGCTCCGTCCTTGGTGTCCTTGATGGCGAAGCCGAGGGCGGTGAGGTCGTTGCGGATCTTGTCGCTGGTGGCCCAGTCCTTGTTGGCCTTGGCGATGGCGCGCTGTTCCAGAAGCATATCCACCACGTGTCCGAAGGCTTCCTCGCGGAGCCCCTCGCTGCCTCCCGCTGTGGGGGGGGAGCAACCCCAGAATGTCCTCCGTGAAGAGGTGTATGGTCTGCGAGAGTTCTTCGAGTTCTGCGGCGTTGATGGTGCCCTTGTGGTCAATGATGCGGTTGATGGTCGAAGCGGCATCGAAGAGGTGGCTGATGACGAGCGGGGAAGCGAGGTCGTCGTTCATGGCATCGTAGCACTTCTGGCGCAGTTCTGATACCACTTTGTGTGTCTGCTCGTCGCTTTGGGCTTCCGGCGTGATGCGCTTCAGGTCGCCGATGGCGGTCATTAGTCGCTGCAAACCTTTCTCGGCTGCCTGCAGGGCTTCGTTGGAGAAATCGACGGTGGAGCGGTAGTGGGCTTGCAGGATGAAGAAACGCACGGTCATGGGCGAATATGCCTGAGTGAGTTTCTCGTGCTGGCCAGTGAAGAACTCGTTCAGCGTGATGAAGTTACCGAGGGACTTTCCCATCTTCTGACCACCGATGGTGATCATGTTGCAGTGCATCCAATACTTCACCATGTCGTCGCCCTGGCTGGCCACAGCCTGCGCAATCTCGCATTCGTGGTGCGGGAAGACGAGGTCCATGCCGCCGCCGTGGATGTCGAAGTGGTTGCCCAGGTACTTGCGTCCCATGGCCGTGCATTCGCAGTGCCAGCCAGGGAAGCCGTTGCTCCAAGGCGAAGGCCAGCGCATGATGTGTTCGGGCTGGGCGCATTTCCAGAGGGCGAAGTCCACCTGGTTGTGCTTCTCGCTCTGGCCGTCGAGCTCGCGGCTGTTGTTGATGACATCGGTGAGGTTGCGACCGCTGAGTTTGCCGTAGCGGTACTTCTCGTTGTATTTCTCCACGTCGAAATAGACGCTGCCCTGGCTCTCGTAGGCAAAACCGTTGTCGAGAATCTCCTTCACGAGCTGTATCTGCTCAATGATGTGTCCCGTGGCGTGCGGTTCGATGCTGGGCGGCAAGCAGTTGAGGGCGCGCATGGCGTCGTGGAAGCGGTTTGTGTAGTATTGCGCCACTTCCATGGGTTCCAACTGCTCCAGTCTGGCCTTCTTCGCAATCTTGTCCTCACCCTCGTCGGCATCGTGTTCCAGATGGCCTACGTCGGTGATGTTGCGGACGTAGCGCACCTTGTAGCCGAAGTGCTGGAGGTAGCGAAAGAGGAGGTCGAAGGTGATAGCCGGACGGGCATGGCCCAGATGAGCGTCGCCGTAGACCGTAGGGCCGCAGACGTACATGCCCACGCGGCCCTCTACTACAGGCTTGAATAGTTGCTTGGTTCTCGAAAGAGTGTTGTATAGAAGAAGACCCCCTCCCCGCTCCCCCTCAAGGGGGAGAGTGGAATGTCTTTGACTATTGTTTTGAAGTTCCATCATTATATTGTGATTATGTAATTGGTTATCAATTCTTGAAAGGTGACTACTCTCCCCTTTGAGGGGGAGCGGGGAGGGGGTCTCGGTCCGCTTCGATGATTGCAAGAAGACGAGAGGGGGCTTCTTCCTCCGGAATATTCTTTTCCACACACTCCTTGCCGCGATAGAGGCTAACCTTGCCGCGGGCGGCACCGACATAGCCATAATCTGCGTCCGCCATCTCGCCCGGACCGTTGACGATGCAGCCCATGATACCGATTTTCAGTCCTGTGAGGTGACTGGTAGCGGCCTTGATGCGGCGGATGGTCTCGGGCAGGTCGTAGAGCGTGCGGCCGCAGCCGGGACATGAGATGTATTCCGTCTTCGTCATGCGCAGGCGTGCGGCTTGTAGGAGGCTGTAGGCCACGGGGATTTCGTTCTCAGGCGGCTCGCTGAGGCTGACGCGGATGGTGTCGCCGATGCCGTCGATGAGCAGGGCACCGATACCCACGGCACTCTTCAGACGGCCGTCCTCGCCCTCGCCGGCTTCCGTGACGCCCAAGTGCAGGGGGAAGGTCATCCCTTCGGCATCCATTGCTTTGCAGAGCAGGCGCACGCTCTCCACCATTACGACGGTGTTCGATGCCTTGATGCTGACCACGACGTCCTTGAAGTTCTCACGTTCGCAGACGCGCAGGAACTCCATGCAACTCTCAACGATGCCGGCAGGCGTGTCGCCGTAGCGCGACATGATGCGGTCGGAGAGCGAACCATGATTCACGCCGATGCGCACGGCCGTACCGTGTTCGCGGCAGATGTTGAGGAAGGGAATCAGTCGGTTTTCAATCTTCTGCAGTTCGGCTGCATATTCCTCGTCGGTGTACTCCAGCTTCTTGAACTGGCGGGCGGCATCGACGTAGTTGCCGGGGTTGATGCGCACCTTCTCGCAGTAGTGGGCGGCTACGTCGGCCACGGCGGGGTTAAAATGCACGTCGGCCACGAGGGGCACGTCGCAGCCCGCAGCCCGCACACGTTCGCGGATAATCCGCATATTTTCAGCCTCGCGCACGCCTTGGGTGGTCAAGCGTACCAGTTCGCCGCCAGCGGCAGCAATGGCCAGAATCTGCTTCACGCAGCCTTCGGTGTCCATCGTTGAGGTCGTGCACATCGATTGCACCCGCACCGGGTTGTCGCCTCCGATGCCGATATTGCCGACTCGCACTTCGTGGGTGGGTCGCCTTCGGCCGAGACCCCCACCCCGCTCCCCCTCAAGGGGGAGAGTGGAATGTATCTGCCTGGATGTATTTAGTTCCATAGAATAACAAAGATATAATTACTATCCTTGAAGGTGAACACCCTCCCCCTAAAGGGGGAGGGTGGAGGGGGTCCGATATTTATACCTCACTTCCGCCAGTTCAGCATTCGCCTTGACAATCTTCTGCGCCAGTCCTTTCTTATACTCACGCATACGTGCGGCCAGTGCCTCATCCGTCAGCGCCAGCATCTCGCAGGCCAGCACGGCAGCGTTCTGGGCACCATTGACACCTACGGTGGCTACAGGTATTCCAGGAGGCATTTGGACAATAGAGAGCAGGGCGTCGAGACCGTCGAGCATACCTTTAATGGGCACGCCGATGACGGGTAACGTCGTCTGGGCGGCGATGACACCCGGAAGGGCAGCAGCCATACCGGCGGCAGCAATGATGACTTTCAGGCCGCGACCTTCAGCCTCGCAGGCAAACTTCTCCACCTCCGACGGTGTGCGGTGGGCAGACAAGGCATTCATCTCGAACGGCACTTCGAGCTCGTCGAGGAATTTGGCAGCTTTCTCCATGACTGGCAGGTCGCTGGTGCTGCCCATGATAATGGAAACAAGTGGAGTCATGTGATTGATGAATTTACGCCGCAAAGGTACGCGGTTTCTGCCGAATAAACAAAAAACAAGGGGCAAAACTTATGGCCATGTCAAACCCTAAAGCGAACTTTTCCGTGACCTGATGCGAAGATGCTTGCGAAAAGGCATCGATAATCAAGCTGAGGAAATGTTTTTTACCACTCAAATGGATTCAGTACCAATAATCATGTGCAAAATGTTTTTCAACGTTCACTTGCGTGGAATTGCCTTGATGGACTTTAACTTGCAAGTGTGTCACAAAAGGGTCTTAGGAGAGTCGCCCTACCCTCTTAAGTCCCTCGCCCTACCCTCTTAAGTCCCTCCATCTGACAATCCCGTTGCATTAATAAATCCGGTAAAAGTAAGGGGTGATACGCCTAAGTTCGATGGTCGGAGCCCTTAGACGTATCACCCTTTATAGTTAATGTATACAGCCGAATTAAAGATCTTTGCGCAGGTCGTCAATCATGCGTTGTTGCTTGCGGTATATTATGAATCCGAGGCAGGCGCCGATGATGAGGCCGAGGACGATGCCGTAGAGGATGTATTGTCCTTCGGTCTCGAAGTCGGATTGTTGGAGGACGACGTAGACGAAGGTGAGCAACCAGGCGATGAGCATCGGTATTCCAATCCAGAGCCAACGGGCTCCTTGTTCCTTCAGACGGATGGCTTTGTTGCTGATTTCCATGGTGCTACAGCGGTTGAGGTCATCGGCGCTGATACGCTCCATGAAGGCCTCGTGGTAGATGAGCGAGATGGCGAGCATGGCCACGGTGACGAGGGCGAACCAGATGGGCATCTCTACGGTTTTCACCAGAATCCCAGGTACGATGAAGATGCAGAGGAGGAGGTAGATGCGCTTGATCTTGCGGCTGAAGCTGAGACGGTTGAGACGTGACTCTATGGTGCGGCGCATCAGTTGTTCGTTGATTACTTCCTGGCGGTTGAGTTTCTCTTTGAGGAGGTCCATCTGCTGGCGCATCTCCAGAAAATCCTTATCAGTCATTGTGGTGTAGTTTTTAAGAATTAGACATTTTTTTGAGTTGTTCCTTGATTCTGAATAGACGGACGGAAACGTTCTTCTCGCTGATACCTACGATTTGCCCAATCTCTTCATAACTAAGGTCTTCCAGCCAAAGTAGAACGATGGCGCGATCAAAGGGACGGAGTTGCGAGATGCGACGATGTAGCATGTCGACCTGCTGCGTGTCGGTGTCGCGGTCTTCGAAGAGGTTGATGTCCATCGTGAGGGAGAGGGTAGGGCGGGAGCGGCGTTTGCGATCGAGACTGATGCACGTGTTCAGTGCCACGCGGTAGACCCACGTTCGCACGTCCGAGCGTCCTTCGAAGCCGTCGAAGCCGCGCCAGAGGTTGATGAGAACTTCCTGGAAGAGGTCATTCACTTCGTCTTGGTTTTGGGAGAACATGTAGCACACGGTGTAGATGGTGCTCTTCTGTTCGCGTACCAGTTTGGAGAATGTTTGTTCGTTTTTGTCCATTTTTGAATCAGGTTTTACCCTTTAGACGCATGGTCTGCAGGAAAACTACACGTTGCGTGATTATTTTTTCTTCTTTTTCTAATTTTGTGGTGTAAAGGTACAGAAAAAGGTTGGAGTAGGAGGTTAGAAACCTTACTTTTTCTTTATAGGACACCTCGTACCTATTATTTTGGTTCCTGTGCGTGTATGTGTATTCCAAAGGTTTTGCCTTCGTAGTTATTAACTTTGGGAGAAGATGCGCAGCATGGGAATCCAAAGTGAACTCACACCTTAGCCACCCGCTACCATGCTTCCAGCGAAAAACTTCTCCTGGAACATGTAGCTACGCGTGGCTCGACCCCATCGGAAAGTTCTTGCAACCCATCCTGAAGAAATGAGGACGGATGGTGGACGTGAACGACGTAAATCTCCTTCGTTGACGACCGAGGAACAGGTTTTTCACGTTCTTTAACCTTTTACTTCCAGATTGTAGATTTTGGTAATCATAAATTATGAAGCCCAAGCTGCTTGATATGAGCAACTTGAGCTTCGTTTCAGGCCTCTGAGAATCGCGCAGATTGTTCTTATCTGTCAGTTATACGGGTAAATTTGATTCTCAGAGCGTGATTTGACGCCATCCGGCGTCAACACAGAGAACACAGAGGGAACAGAGGACACAGAGAAGACGGAGGTTACAGAGCTTACTTTCAACCTTCAATTTTTAATTCTTTAATTTCTCACTCTTTCATTCTTTAATTTTTTTATTTTTCTCTGTGTTCTCTGTTCCCTCTGTGTTCTCTGTGTTCACGAAGTGAATTTTAGAAAAACTTCGTCTCTTCCCCGACTACTTCGGAGAGGAGGAGGTTGGCCAGGCGGGAGGTGCCCAGACGGAGCCATTGGTTCGTCAGCCATTGTTCGCCGAGGACTTCCTTGACGATGGTATAGTAGACGAGGGCGTCGTGGACGGTGTTGAGTCCACCGGCGGGCTTGAAGCCGATTTGGATGCCGGTCTTCTCGTAGTACTCCTTGATGGCTTGGCACATCACGTATGCTGCTTCGGGAGTGGCGGCGGGTTTCTCCTTGCCGGTAGAAGTCTTAATGTAGTCGGCTCCTGCGTACATCGAAAGTATCGAGGCGCGTTTGATGTCGGCACAAGAGGGTAGGAGACCGGTCTCCAGGATGACCTTCATCTTCTTGTCACCGCAGACAGCCTTCAATTCGCCGATTTCATCGCATAATGTCTCGTAGTCGCCGCTCAAGTACTTGCCCACGCTCATGACGATATCGATTTCTGTGGCACCGTCCTTAAGGGCTAAAGCTGTTTCTGCCACTTTAACCTCTAAAACGGCCTGTGAGCTCGGAAAACTACCGCTGACGCAGGCTACCTCGACGCCTTCAACTTCGAGGCTCTGAGAGACAATCTGGGCGAAACAGGGGTAGACACAGATGGTGGCCACATGCGGCAGGTCGGGATAAGCTTCCTCGAACTTGTTTACTTTCTCGGTGAACTTTAGTACACTCTCTTCGGAGTCTGTGGTCTTCAGGGTGGTCAGCTCCACGCTGCCCATCAGGAATTTCTTCACTTCAACAGTATCATTTTGAGGAACTTTCTCCTCGATGATGCGCTTCACTGCGGCGGCTACTTCGGCATCGCTGATGTTGCAGTTGTACTGCGCTAACGCTTGTTCGTACTTGTTTGTTTCCATAGTAAATAAATGAGTTTTTAAAATGATATGTTTATTGTTGTTCTTTCTGTTTTATCTCTTTGCTTCCAGGTGCTGGATACCCGATAGACGCATCGTCAATGACCAAAATCCAGTCGGTGAGTTCGCCTGGGGTCGGGGAGAGGAAGGTGATTTGTTCCTGATTGGGGAGTTTTCCAGCGTTCTTAGCCTTCCCTGTTCGAGGATTGAACCACCACGTTTTCAACGTCTTGCAGGTGAGATAGGAAGTCTTGACAGTAAAGGCTCTTCCTACGGGTGCATACACCATAATGTAGGTGTGATCGACATCCGCTGTGGCTACGAAGCGGTATTCTCCACGACCCGGTATAGCACTATTTACTTCATGTGGAACCAACACTTGATCTGAGGCTGGAATACGGCTGAAATAAGGGCGGGAGAGCAGAAGGCGTTTCGCATGAATCATCTGGCTGCTACCTGGCTGATGCAGAGCCTCTTGCCAATCCATCAAAGGCACATTGATAGGGCTCTGTTTCCGATGGTCGAACATCTGCCAGATGCTATGGTGCCCGTAAGTGTGACCACAAGCGCCCCAGAAAAGGTCCCAGTAAAGTGCCCGACGACAATCTGCTGCAACAGAATGTCCGCGTTCGTTGGGATTAAAGGCTATGGGATGATCTTCGTAAATAGGCTCTCCGTCCACAATCGGTTTGGCTGGTTCGCGGCAATAGTTTTCATAGGTTTTGCTATATAGAAACCAATTGTTATTATGCCCATTTTCGCGCATGTGGAAGTCCAGCCAATCTTCATGTTGATAGAAATTTGCGGAGCCCCAAGCACCACCTGGATGATAGGTAATGAGGTGGTTGCCACCGTCGCCTTCGCGTAATCCTTGAGCCATTGCACGGATAACGGCTTTATCCTGATCACGATCCGAGTTGCGATCGCCGCCCAGAATCCAGATGAGGTTGTCATCTTTATATCGTGATGCCAGCCAACGCCCATAATTACGGGCGTTTTGAGGATTAAAGACGGGAGGATTGCCATCGTGCCAATATCGCCCCCAAGTGGGAAGGAATCCTATAATCAATCCGAGTTTATTCGCCTCATGTACAATGAAATCCACATGATCCCAATAATCATTGTCTGAACCTTCTACGATAGCTGGTTTTATAGGGTCTTGGTCATGAAAAGGCAAATGTCCGTATGCGTTGCCCGTACTGATTCCATCGAGTTCAGCAATAGCTACAGCCTGAATCACGGTGAATCCTTTCTTTGCACGATCTTGCAGGTAGAGGAGTGCCTCTTCGCGGTTAAGTCGATGGAACAGTTCCCAGGCTGTATCGGCGAGATAGAAGAAAGGTCTGCCGTCTTCATATGTCAGAAAACGGTGATTACGAGAGACTTCTATCTTCTCGTACACTTTCCCATCTGTTGCTGCAAGCGAACCACAACAAAGAAGCGTAAGACAAAGAGTGATGATGTTTCTTTTCGTCATATAACTACTCTTTATTACGCGTGTCCATAATTATTGTCACTGGTCCGTCGTTGCAGAGACTCACTTTCATGTCTGCGCCAAATTCGCCATGACCAACGGGACGACCTATAGCGGAGCTAAGTCGTTGAATGAAAGCCTCGTAGAGGGGAACGCTGATGTCATGCGTGGCAGCTCGAAGCCATGAAGGTCTGTTTCCTTTCTTATAGCTTGCGAAGAGCGTGAACTGACTGACAACGATGATGTTACCATCTTTTCCTTCATGTTCTCCTGCAATGTCCAGGATACTGCGGTTCATAACACCGTTTTCGTCATCGAAGACACGCAGTGCAGCCACTTTCCGTACCAGCCAATCTACATCTTCGAGGGTATCTGTCGCTTCGATACCAAGCAGGATTACGTAGCCCAAACCGCTGAATTCAGCAGTGGTTCTACCTTCAATGATGACGTTTGCGCCGTTGGCTCTTTGAATGACAATTCTCATAGACTATGGTGTATTTGGCGGGGTAGGAGAGAGGGCTTCTTTGATGGCTTCTGCTTTGGCTTTTCCGACGACTTTTGTCAGCTCTTCGAGCGTCGCTTCACGGATGCGTTTCACACTCTTGAACTCTTTCAGAAGGGCTTGTTTTGTCTTGGGTCCAATGCCTGCAATGGTGTCCAATTCCGACCGCAACTGGCTCTTGCTGCGTTTGTCGCGATGGAAGGTAATCGCATAGCGATGTACCTCATCTTGAATCTGCGTGAGCAGGCGGAAAAGGGCGCTGTCCTGCTTCAGGGCAACCGTCATAGGTGGGTTCCCGTAGAGTAGTTCATGGGTTCGGTGGCGATCGTCTTTGGCCAGGCCAGCAATTGGAATATTTAGTCCTAATTCATCTTCTACGACCGCCCGTACAACGCTCATCTGTCCTGCGCCGCCATCCGTGATTATCAAGTCGGGTAGGGGAGTACCTTCCTCCATCATGCGACTGTAGCGTCGTCGCACGACCTCTTGCATGGAAGCATAATCGTCGGGTCCTTCTACGGTTTTGATGTTATATTTCCGATAATCTGCCTTGCTGGGCTTGCACTTCTTGAAGACTACGCAACCAGCGACTGCGTTCGTGCCAGAGATGTTCGAGTTGTCGAAGCATTCTATCTGATAAGGGAGGGATGGAAGTTTCAGATGGTCTTGTATTTCCTTCATCAGCCGGACAGCTTTTTGTTCCGGATTCAGTTTATCCTGCTGCTTCAGTCGGTCTACCTTGTATTGTTTTACGTTAAGCTCCGATAGAGCCAAAAGTTGTCTTTTGTCACCACGTATAGGAATGGTGATTTCCAAATCGTTAAGTGGAAGTTCCACGGGGAACGGTAGCACAATTTCCTTAGCCTCGGATCCCCATCGGTCGCGCATATCCATAATTCCGCGAACCAGCAGTTCCTCTTTGGATTCGTCGAGTTTCTTCTTGTACTCGAAGGTGAAGGCCTGGTTGATAGCTCCCTCTACGACGTGCAGGTAGTTGATGTAGGCTACGCTGTCGTTGTCATCGATTGAGAATACGTCAATGTTATGTCCCGTGGAAGTGATGACCTGACTCTTCTCTTGATGGGCTGTGATAAGGTCGTAGCGTCGTTTGATTACCTGTGCTTCCTCGAACCGCATTTCGGACGCCAGTTGCTGCATCTGTCCCATCATCTCGCGACGCAGAGCTGCTGTATCTCCTTTTAATATTCGGACAGACGCATTGATAAATTCCATATACTCATCGTGGCTCTGATAGCCTACGCATGGGCCGAGGCAGTTCTTCATGTGGTATTCCAAACACAGCTTGTATTTGCCTCCTTCCACACCCTCTTTGCTCATGGGTTGGTGACAACGTCGGATAGGGTAGAGGTTTCGGAAGAGTTCTAAAAGGCCGTTGATGGTTGGTATGTGGCTGTAGGGGCCGAAATACATAGCTCCCCTTCGGTCAATGTGTCTTGTCTTGAAGATGCGTGGAAGGTATTCTTTCGTGACCGCAATACTTGGATAGCTTTTGCCATCTTTCAATAGGACGTTGTACCGCGGCTGGAACTGTTTGATGAGTTGATTTTCGAGGAGTAGGGCGTCTTGTTCTGTCTTGACTACGGTATAAGTTATATCGTGAATTTTGCTCACCAATACTTTTGTCTTGAACCTGTCAACTTCTGTGTGAAAATAACTTGAACAACGTGTCTTAAGGTTCTTTGCCTTGCCCACGTAGATTATGGTACCATGCTCGTCATGGTACTGGTAGCTACCGGGCTTTTCTGGCATATTCAACACGATAGCCTTGAGTCGCTCAATGCGTTTCTGATTCTCTTCCTTTGTCATCGTTCCACGTGGAACAAGTGTGCTAAATGGTTATCAAGGTGCTGAGGTCTATTCCTTCGAACATGTCGCGCCCATGCAGTCCTTCGTCTGTGATTTCTATGATGAAGTTGATGTATATTTTCTTGGGCTTGAAATGTTGTACAAGCTTGTAGGTAGCCAAGGCTGTCCCGCCTGTTGCGAGTAAATCATCATGGATGAGCACTACGTCATTCTCGTTGATAGCGTCGATGTGCATCTCTACTGTGTCTACACCATATTCCTTTGTGAAGGATTCCTTAATAACGGTTGCGGGTAGTTTTCCTGGTTTGCGAGCTAAAACGACTCCTGCTCCAAGAGGCACAGCCAATGCGGAGGCCATTACGAAACCGCGGCTTTCTATACCGACCACTTTTGTGATGCCCTTGTCTTTATACATTTCATACATTTCTTCGGTCATTGCCTTCATGCACTCTGCATTCTTGTAGAGCGTGGTGACATCGCGAAAATTGATTCCTTTCTTGGGGAAATCGGGAATACAACGGAGGTTGTCAAGGATGAGTTGTTTGTCCATTATTTGTTAAGTTAAGAAGTTATGAAGTCGTAGAATAAGGTTATCTGCCAAGTAGAACCAGCAGTACGTTGACGTCTGAGGGCGAAACGCCCGGAATGCGTGAAGCTTGTGCCAGCGTTTCAGGGTCATGGCGCATGAGCTTCTGACGGCCTTCGGTGGATATTGATTGCAGGGAATTATAGTCGAAACGACCGCGAATCTTGATATTCTCTAAACGGTGCATTTTCTCGGCCTGCTCCACTTCGCGCATGATGTAGCCTTTGTACTTGATTTCTATTTCGGCCTCTTCGGCTATCTCCTCACGTCGGTCTTCGATGGACTCGAGTGTTTCGCGCAAGCGGGGTAGGGCAGGAGAGAGGTTGTCAATCGTCAGTTGCGGACGTCCGAGGAGCTCCATTAACTTGCAACCTCGGATCAATGGTGCAGTGCCCAATTGCTCAAGAAGACCGTTGACATCGTTCATTTTGACAGAATAGTTCTCGGCGAAGTCTATGATGTGCTGCACGGCTTCCGCTTTCTTTTCGTAATGGCGCAAGCGTTCCGTGGTAGCAACTCCCATGCGGTGTCCTATTGCTGTAAGTCGTGCGTCGGCGTTGTCCTGACGCAGGAGGATTCGGTATTCTGCACGCGATGTGAACATCCGATAGGGTTCATCCACGCCCTTGCATACGAGGTCGTCAATGAGTACGCCGATGTATGCCTCATCCCGTTGAAGTACCAGCGGTTCCTTTCCCGTGCAATGGTGGGCTGCGTTGATGCCAGCCACCAAGCCCTGTCCTGCGGCTTCCTCGTAGCCTGTGGTACCGTTGACCTGCCCAGCGAGGAAGAGGCCACTAATTACCCGTGATTCCAGTGAATGGTGAAGCTGGGTCGGGTCGAAAAAGTCGTACTCGATGGCGTAGCCAGGACGGTAGATTTCGAGGTTGCGGAACGCTGGAATAAGCTTCAGGGCTTCGATCTGTACGTCGATAGGCAACGAAGAGGAGAAGCCGTTGAGGTAGTACTCTTGGGTGTTAGTGCCTTCGGGCTCGAGGAAGAGTTGGTGCTGATCTTTGTCTGGGAAGGTGACGAGCTTTGTCTCGATACTGGGGCAGTAGCGGGGGCCGATGCTCTGGATTTGGCCGTTGTAGAGCGGGGAGTCCGGGAGGCCTGCACGGAGTCGTTCGTGGACGGCCTCATTGGTATATGTAAT
>Ga0265299_10003025_pt1 | contig 16706 bp, 8 predicted proteins | sample AusTroGonzalo_MG_4_FD_193485 | JGI IMG/M metagenome (GOLD analysis project Ga0265299, IMG submission 193485) | Bovine rumen microbial communities from tropical cattle in Woodstock, Queensland, Australia - Gonzalo_02 | ecosystem: Host-associated > Mammals > Digestive system > Stomach > Rumen ... | reverse complement strand
TCAAAATGATTTCTATAAGTGCACTACAGCAATTACTACAGCCGAAGCTTGGAATTCTGGACATTGGACAAAGATTACTTTAAGTGCCGCCAGCCTTGAAGATGACTTTGAAGTAGCTACTGTTCAATATGGTAGTACTTTAACTGCTGCACAAATTGAAAAATTAAAACATAATAAGCTATTAATTAAATATGGCACTAATATATTAGTGTCAAAAGATTTTGATGCAAATAATAATTATTTGGCATTAGAATCAATCAGCTTTTCTGCAGCAAATGGCACAAATGTGCCAAAATATCTCACAAAAAGTACTGCAAATGTGGGTATTTATTTAGATACCGGTATAGTTACAGTTGGTGGAACTAGCACTGACCTTGCTATTAGTAATAATAATGATAATTTCTTTGCAACAACAATAGAACCTGCTACTTTAGGCAAAAAACTTGTTCGTGAGCAAAATCTTAGAAAGACTCAAGATATGTTTGATGCTAACTATAACGCAGCAAGTACATATGCAGTTGGCGATTATGCAGTTTATCAAAACAACTTATATAAATGCATATCTAATATTCCAACTGCAGAAGAATGGAATGAGAACCACTGAACCGTAACCACGATTGGGGCCGAATTCAAGAATACCGCAACTACTGCAGACATAAACGCATTATTTGGAATACCAGTTCAAGGATAGAAAAATAAAGGAGAAATATTATGCCAAATAACGAAAAAAAATTAATAACCTTAGGTAATCTTTCTACCTTTAGAGATAACATTTTAGAAAACTTAGCGCCTGCTTATGATAATACCACTACTTATAATGTTGGCGATTTTTGCTCCTATTTAGGCAAATTATGGAAATGCACTACTGTAGTTTCTACAGCTGAAGATTTTGATGTGGCTAAGTGGACTGAAACAACTCAAGCAGCAGAAGATTTTGAAATTTTAGACCTTATTACTGCCTCTGGTATTATTTCAACTGGTACTGCTCATTTTAATGGTACGCTTTTACCAGACTACTTAATAAAAATTATTACAGCGCCACAAAGATTTGTTCTTAAGTCAGATACTTATATTGGAGTATTTTATTATCTTCGTGATGATGTAAACAATATTTATTATACCGCAACATATTTATTTGCTAATAAAATTATTTCTACTCGCCAAATTAGTATTAATAAAACAACTGGTTTTTGGCAAGTTACAGAAGAGCAATTTATTAATCTAGATACTAAGCAAAATACACTTACTTGGAATCCAGATGTTACCGGGAAAACGACTACTGAACTTGGCGGTATCAAAGATGGCAATAGTTATTATGATGTTTTAACTAAAAATAAAGTTGTTGAACAATTAAATTCATTACCAATTGCTTCAGCAACTTCTTCAGATTTTGTACAAATTAATAATAAACTATATAGAAAAAAGCTTATTTCTAATTTAAATAATACCACTTGGTCTATTGCAGCGGGTTGACAAGCTACTTATTGCTATGGTAAATTCTCTGTTAGCTATACTGCTACATCAGATGGTACGACTTATGATGGAACAGTTGCAAACAGTAGATTTGATATTGGCTATTCAGCTGGTGGGCCTACTGGCAATTCTGTTAATTTCAAACAAGGCAGTCTTGCACAATCAATTAATAATAACAAGGCTTTTACAATTACCTTTACGGATGCTTCAGAAGAAAGCGGTAATTTAGTCGAATGGCTTAAATTATACGGTACATTAACTACAGGTGAAATTACTTATAATTATATTTATGAAGAACTTGACCCGGAAGTTGAGATTATAGAGCACCAGACAAGTACTCCTCTTACAGACGCACAAGTTGTTAAAGCAAAAAAAGGAAAGCTTGCTATTTATTCTGTCGCAGGCGCAAGAACATTTAATTATTATGGCCAACATGAAAATGAAATAGAATTTAGATGAATGAATGTATTAACCGAGGGGGGAACAAATGTTCCTTATAAGGTTACTCATGCGATTTGAAAAATTTCTCTAAATCTTAATACAAAATTATTAACTAATTTTTCAAAAGATAATGACTATTCTATAGATGACAAGTCTGGTAACTTTTTTGGCAATAATATTGAACCAACAGCTTCTGGCACTAGAATTGCTCGTGAACAAAACTTAAGAAAAACTCAAGACATGCTTGCTGATACATATAATTCAGCAGCAACATATAATATTGGAGACTATGTAATTTATCAAAATGAATTATATAGATGCAAGGCTAATATTGCTATAGCAGAAGCTTGGGATAGTACACATTGGACTAAAATGCAAGCATCTGATACTCCAGATAGCCGTTTTGGCACTGTAACCTTAACAAGTACGTCAGATGGTACCTTTACAGATGAGCAGTGGGCAGAAATAGAAAAAGATTTTTGCATTATCTATGTTGATGACAAGCCAACATCCACCTCGCCGAAGAGCTCTGTTTTTGGAACTTATTTAAAAGCTAGAACCGCCAATGTTTCTAATGAAACTGATTTTAAATATTACTTTATTTGTGCAGCCCGTAATTTTAATCCTAATTCTTATACATATTATTATTCCGGTGCTTGTCCAGAAGTGTTACTTGTAAAAGCAAATAAAACATACACTTTTTGAGAAAACCAAAATTGGCTTAACCATACAAAGATTCTTATGACAAATACCGTTACTACCGGCTATGTTCACAGTGGTGTAATAGTAAGTGGCGATACAGTATCCGGTGATCTTAAAAGCACTTTAGACGCAAAAGCACCTGTATATGTAAATAACATTGCATATAAGTTTTCTTATGCTCAAGATAATAGCTTATATTATTACTACTCTATAATTAATAATGAAATTAAAACATTAATTTACAACAGAAATAATACAACTGTAACCTTAAGCTCTGAAACAGTTGACAAACCTGTTCATTTCATTAAGTTAGATTCTACTACTTTAACTGAAGCTTTAAGGAGTGAAATCCTTTCTGATGATTACCAAGTTATCTTAGAATATAATAATGAATATTTTTATGAGGGCTCAAAGACTGTTGAAAATAGCTTAGTAGTAAGCAAGAATTTTTATAAACCATCCTATCCATCTATAAATAGTGGAACTCCTGGTTATGACCGCGATGTTTATATATATTCAAAGTATATTTATATTTCTATGACTTCGCTTACTTTTAGCGTGACTAATAATGGATTGTCTGCAATTTTACGAGGGAAAAATGTTTCCACTAAAGAAATAAACTCAAAGACTGATAGTTCAACTAATGCTTTACAAGGCAAAGCTCTTATTGCTGACGGCTCTGGAAATGTTTCCTGGGAAAATCCAAATTTAGGATACCAAGACTCAGCTGCAAGAGCTACAGGTGATGTATTAAGTGGAATAACATTAACAACTATTACAAATAAGTTACCTATTACGATTAATGGTATAACTTTTGCTTATAGTAAAATTGAGTCTTATACAGAAAATTCAACAGATTATAATAAAATATATTATTATTCTATTAAAGACGATAAAGTAAATACATTCTATGTTGATACTCAAGATAATAAGATACATTTCAAAGATTATAGTCAATTTGAAATAGTTGAAATAAATGACTCTGCTTCTTCTGGTACTTTTACTGATGAACAATATAGCAAGATTATTAGTGATAATTGTATAATTAAATCTGGTGGTACTTGTTATTATAAAAGAGACAATTCTAGATATGTTTCTAGCTCAATTGTTCAAGGTACTTCAATGAGTTACGGTTATTTTTCGGTATATGCAATAACTATTAATGGAAATACGAAAGTTTGGACCAGAGACCCTGAAACACACGCTATTTTTGGTAGAAATACTATTGATAATTCTACTAGTAACTATGCTCCAAGTCTTACTGTTGTGCAAAACTATCTTAAAGAGGGTTATAAATATACAACAGCAGTAGATACGACAATTACTACGACTTTAAGCTCTAGCACAGACTTACATAAGTATCTAAATGCTAAATTACCTGTAACTATAAATGGCTTATATTACAGATATTTGGCATCAAATACCGATACAAATTCACAAATAACCGTAAAATATACAGCTTTAGATGAAACAGTATTATATTTATTATATTATAATACTTCTACTTATGAGCTTTCATTCTCTGCCGTAAATCTAAATTCAATCGATTATACAAAACAAGTATTGACAGGTCATGCGGCTGGAACGCTAGACGCAACAGCTTGGGCTAATTTAAAGACTAGTCACTATGCTACAATTGCAAATCCTTCTTTAAGCGGATTAGATGCATCAAAGCCTTTCGTTGATATAAAGCTTTCAATTAATTCTATAGATCAATATGTAAAATTGACTAAAAATACAACAAACAAATATTCAGGATTATTCTTTATTGAAGAATCTAATTCAACATATGAATTAACTGTTTATTATAATGGCACTGATATTAAATTAAGATGTGCTCAAGTAATGTAAAGGAGATAAAGACTTATGCCTATTACTGATTTAACAAATACAACTTGGCTATTTAAGGATACAATAACAGAATTTGCGTATCAGGGTAATGCTTTTAATATTAATTTTACATCGAATAATTATAGTTTTACCGGCTTAGAGGTATGAGATAGCGGTGGTGACTATGGTTTCGAATACCATGGTGGAGAAGTCACTGTTGACTATAATAATGTAGATGGTTGGGGTCAATGGTATGATGATTTTAGGGAAATAACCATTACTGGTGGAACTGACGTTTCGAATGAAACGTTAATTGAATTCCTTGAATTAAATGCAACACAACAAGTATTAATAGTTGATTCCTCTTTTAAAACCGAATCACAAATTTCAGATCAGATTATCGATGAATGTGAAGTTTTAGTCGAAGCCAATCCAGAAGTTCCTGCAGGCGTTACTCCTACGGCCTTCTCCGGAATCAAAGTCGGTCATGATTATTATAAAATTCCTGAAGCTGGGGCAGTCAGTTGGGGTGATTTACAAGGAACTCTTTCAAACCAAGCTGACTTAGCCACAGCTTTAGGCGACAAAGTAGATAAGATTACAGGCAAAGGATTATCTACTAATGACTACACAGATACTGAAAAACAAAAATTAGCAGGAATTGCCACTGGTGCTGAAGTTAACGTTCAATCAGACTGAAATCAAACAATAGATACGGCTGATGATTATATTAAAAATAAACCAACTTTAGGAACTGCTGCAGCCTGCAATACCGGAACTTCCTCAGGAAATGTCCCAGTATTAGACAGTAATGGAAAATTGGTAGAATCAGTAATTCCAGCGGTTGCTATTACTGATACCTATGAAGCTGCAAATGAAGCTGCAATGCTTGCATTAACTGCGCAAAAGGGCGATATTTGTATCAGAAGTGACTTAAATAAGTCATTTGTACTTTCTGCAGCAGATGCTTCTATATTGGCGAACTGGAAAGAATTAAAGACTCCTACCGATGCCGTTTTAAGCGTTAATGGAAATACCGGCGCTGTCACGGTAAGTTGTTCAAGCATTGGCGCAGCAACAGATGATCATACTCATGGAAACATCACTAATGACGGTAAATTAGGAACAGCTTCTAAAATTGTTGTTACAGATAATAGTAAAAATATTACAACTGGCTCAATTGATCCAGCTGATATTGTTTTAACCAATGATTCTCGCTTAAGTGATGCGAGAACACCTGCCTCACACAGCCACGGTGATGTTACAAATGATGGCAAAATCACGTCTACCGCTGTAACAGAGGCTTCTGGCATTGTCGTAGTAAATAGCAACGGCGAACTAAAGAAAATGACTGACGCCGCTTCTGCTAGAACATTAATAGGTGCTGGCACCTCTAGCTTATCTCTTGGTAATACTTCTTCTACAGCTGCAGCTGGCGATCATACACATACCGCTAGTATTGCATCTGGTGGAAGCTCTGCTACTGAGTTAGCTGCAAATACTACATATACGTTAACCGCTGGCGGTGATACCGTCGTATTTAAGACTCCTGTAGATACAGGCGATACACATTATACAGATAAATTAACCATTCAGGCAAACGGAACGGACGTCACTGAATATACACAAGATTCAGCTAAAACCTTAAATATTAAAGGTGCTAATGCTGCGTCTGTTTCTAAGACTGCCACTGGAGAAATTACCATTTCTGCTACTGATACGAATCAAAAAGTTACTGCAAAATCAGAGGGCAGCAATGTTAATTTTGGCGATAATGCCACAGTTGAAATCAAGGCCGGAAGCAATATCACTGTCACACCAAATACCTCTGATAATACTATTACTATTGCAGGTACTGCTGATACTGGCGCTACCTCAATTGAAACAACAGGCAACGGCAATGCTGTTACTTCAGCAAGTTATAATTCAAATACGAGAACGATTACCTTAACAAAAGGTACGACTTTCCCAACTGCCGATACAAATCAAACCATTAAGACAAAAGACGGCAATAATCAAGATGTTACGTTTGGCAGTAATGCCGCAGTCGAACTTGTGGCTGGCACTAACGTAACCCTTACGCCAGATAGCACAAATAATAAGATCACTATTGCTGCCGCAGGTGGTGGAAGTGTACCTGATTTAGATGAAACTACTTTTGTATTTAAAAACAATATGCGTCTAGGAAGGCCTCTTGGAAAATACACTGATGCAAGCCCAAATAACATAAAAACCCTTTTAACAGCGGGGCAGACTTTTAAAGCAGTTTGAGAAGATATTTTTCTGGATGCTTTGCCTATAACAGCAACTTCTCCAACATTTAAGTCATCTTCTATATCTTGAACTGGTAATACCGATACTTTTGGCGGAAAGTGCAAACCTACACTAACTGTGCATGTAGATAATAATAGAGGTTCTTATCAATATTCAGGTGCAGCAGCAACATCTGCCGAGCTTACTTGAAAGACCCAAGGCAGCTCAGGCAAATTTTGCAAATTGCAGGTTTATAGTGACTCCTCAAGAAACACTATTTTAGGAACATATTATGCTGGAACATCAGACACAGCCAGCGACTTTGCTTTTAATTCTTTTGAGACCTATGATGTCGGTGCAACACAAACTTTATATTTCACATTGACGGCAGAATATAATGATAGCCAGGTAACCCCTGTAGATAATACAGGAGCAACACATCCTGAAAAGAAAATTACCGGTGCAGTAATAACACAAAATGGTTCTGTAGAGATTAAAGCTTCTAGTAAGATAAAATTTAACGCTCCATATCTAACTATAGGTAATACAGGAAATCTTACAGAATATGCAAGTGCGACGATTGCAGCGACTGCAATGTCTTTTACACCTGTTATACATCAAGCTACTTTCACTGATGCGGATGGTAATCCAATATCTGGTATTACGGTGACAGGTTATACAAATCCTAGCTCAATATACGGCGTACTAAATGGTGTATCGTTTACAGGTAAAACTTCAAATACTCCAATATATGTTTATAGCACAGCTCAAACAGTACCAACTTCTACTGTTACACACAATATTACTTGTAATATTGATTATCCAGATTTATCACTGGTCAGTATTACTTCAGCTAACGGTGAACCAATAGCTGTTAATTCAACTAATATCATCAATTATCCTCAAAGTGCCGGTTCTACTGACGCCAGCAGCGAAATAAAGCTTATAGGCAAAACAACATACTCAGATTTATATACCCCACCTACAGTTACGTTGGGTACTGTGTCTTTTACCTATAGTCCTTCAGACAGTAATGAATATGGTACTCTAGCAACAGCAAGTGCCTCTTTAGCTTATGGTAAAGGAAAATTCAAATATAATTCTTCAGGAACGGCATCTTCCTCTGACGCAGGTGAAACATTTAGCTTACCTACAGTTACTTATTCTCCTTCGCAAACGACTTTTAAAGGTAGTGGTCAAACGATTACCGCTTCGGCAACTTATACCAGCAGTAATTGAGGCACTTCCGGCGTAGCGGCAAATTGCTATACTCCTTCTGGTCGTAATTGTCCAGATGCAAGAACTGCATATATAACTGCCGTTAGCAGCTTGTCGGAAACTTTAACGAATTCCGCTACACCTGCTTCTGGTACAAAATATGTTTATTATGCCGTTACAAATGATACTAACACGCCTTCTTCTTGGACACGCTACGGTAGTGGCCAGACAGGTGTAGTAGATCTATCAATTAATTCGAACGCAGGACAATATATTTGGATAGCCAGTACAGAGAATAAAACCAGCATATATGAGTTTAATGAAGTTAGTGGTCAATATAATACCGATCCAATACCTACAACAAAAACAACTAATCAAACTATTACGAATAGTCAAAATGTACAAGCAGGCGGATACAATATATACCGTACTACCAATTCCAGAGCTGGAAGTGGTACAAGTAAATTCAAATTAGCATAATAAAGGAGATATATAATATGGCACTAAACGCAGCAAATGAAATAGTTAACAATGCAAGCGGAATCGTAGTTGATGGCGCAGCTGTAAGAGGCGGTTATTTTGTCATAGATGATTTGGCAAATATTCCTTCTTATGCAAATGTAACTGGTGCACTTTGCTATTGCACTGGAACAAGCAAATTCTACCAATATTCTGGTTCACCACTTACTTGGAAGGAAATTACGATTGGCGGTGGCGGTGGCGGAGGAACCACAGATTATACAGATTTAACCAATAAACCGTCATTAGATGGTATTACGCTATCGGGCGATGTTTCTGTACTTACTGCATTAGGTGAGGCCTATGGCGATATGCAGTCAGGCCTCCCAGATACAATGTTTGGATTTTCTTCTGGCGGCTCGCCTATACTAGTTTCTAGTATCCCGGGTTCATCGGTAGACTGGGCCACTACATCTACAAAAGGGGTTATGCAGGTAGGCACAGGACTTTCTGTAAATAGTGGAACAGTTAGTTTAGATTCAAATTATGTTCCAAGTGGAACTTCTGCATTAAATATTAATGGCACGGCTACGAGTACAAAGCTACAATTAAAAAACATTGTTTTAGACAGTACAACATATTTTCCTGCATTACATAAAATAGTCGTTTCAGCAGGTTTAGGTAATGGTTCTGGCCCAACAAATCTACCATCTATAGCAGAGCTTAGTGCTGAATATGATTATTTAATGATTACATTTTCTCATGAGAGCAATGCAGTTGACAGACGAACTACTATAATTCCAGTCACTGCGTTTGCGGGCAACTGAATGATTCAAGCTGCTGGACAAGTATGACTTTATGTAACAGACGGTTACCCAAACTGGGATGGTGGTAACAGTGGCCAAACACAAGCATATATTTATGGCATGTGAGGAATACCAAAAGACGTCCCAGATGCTAGAATACCTGAACAAAATTAATATAAATATTAATATTGTATAATATAAAGTAAGGAGATCTATTATGGTAATTTATTTAGCGGTTAACCCTACTACACATATTATTACTGGATATTCCCTTGAACCTTTACCAAGAAATAGCATTGAATATGCAATGGATAATCCAGAAAGCATAAAAATTGGAATAGACACCTTTGAAAATAACCAAGTAGTGTCACAACCGATTCCTGAGGAAATTTTAAGAATAAGAAGAATAGATTTCCTCAAAAAATGTCTAAATGACACCGATTATATGGCAATTAAACATGCAGATGGCGCACTAACTGACGAGGAATATGAAGTGATGCGTTTACAAAGACAGGCTTGGAGAGACGAAATCAACGAATTAGAACAAGGAGAATAGGCATATGTCATCAAAGAAATTTGCAACCATAAATGGCAATGCCCTAGCTGCCATTAATAATAAAAGAGTAAATAGTATTAATGGTACTGATATCCAAGCTATTACTGTACCAATTGAGGATTTTTCTGTCGATGGACTTGAGGGTACAATAGTAAAAGGAACAAGTAAAGGCTTAACTAGTAGAACTGAACTAATTCCGTCTTATTGTACCTTATTTGGCTTTGATCTTACTACTTCAAATGCAAGTGTTGTGTCAGTGAATAATACTAATCTGACTATTACGGCGGAAGAGGTCGGCTCTGCGGATGTTACGGTAACATCAAAGTATAATCCGAATGTTTCTCATACTTATCATATAACCGTTTCTAACAGCACGATAACTTATACAATTACGCTTGATACCAATAATTTACAGTTAGATTTAAATGGCACAGTTATTGGCTTGGTTGAGGCTACGGTTTCACCTAATGCAACAGTAGAGTGGGCGATTGATGACCCTGGTGTAGCAACCATTACAACAAACGGAAATGAGGTGACGGTAACAGCCGTTGATGTTGGTACGACAACGCTTACAGCCTCTTGTGGTGGCCAAAGCGCAACATGTTCTGTTACTGTTGTGGATTCAACACCACAGCCATATATTGAATCCGTATCGGTTTCTCCAACAACTAAAACCTTGTATTTAAATGGTAGCCCAGCTACTGCTACATTAACTGCGACCGTAGATAATCGCAATGGAGCACAGGATACTGTTGGTTGGAGTTCTTCACCTGATAATATATGTACCATTGCTGCAAATGGCAAATCAGCAACAATAACGGCTGTAGCCACTGGCTCGACAACTATTACTGTTACTTCTACTGTAGATAATACTAAATCCGCTACATGTAGCGTTACTGTAACAAATCCAACAGTTTCAAGTGTTTCTGTATCTCCATCTTCTAAAACATTAGATTTGAATGGAACGACTACGGTATCTCTCAGTGCAACGGTTAGCGGTACTGGCGGGCCTAGCCAAAGTGTAACCTGGAGTTCATCAGATACTAGTATTGCGACTGTTAACTCCTCAAGTGGCTATGTTACTGCTAAGGCTATCGGTACCTGTACTATTTATGCAACGTCTTCTGCTGATAATAATAAGAAAGGTTCTTGTTATATTACCGTAACTGACTCCAGCGGCAGCGATCCGGGTGGAGGCGGCGGTGGAGAAACCTGTTTATTGCACGATACTGAGGTATTATTGGCAAATGGCACAACAAAAAAGATTCAAAATGTCGACTATAATGATTTAGTTATGACATACAATCCATATTTGGACTCATTTATTGCTGAATACCCAACGATTATCACAGAAAGTACCGATGGGTGTACTTCTCTTGTTAAAAGAATTACTCTTGAAAATGGTGAGCATTTAGATATTTGTTGGGCGCATGAGTGTTTGATTAAACAAGATGATATTTATTTATTTAAATCTTTGTCTGCAGCAGTACCAGATAATGAACTTATTGGCCTAGATATTGTATGTTATGATAAAGATACAAATAGTATTTCAACTAGCAAAATAGTCTCTTGTGAATTACTTCTTGGGGAACTTTTTGCCAAAGCTTATAATGTCTTTGTCCCATTGCATGGTACTATTATTACAAATAGTGTCATTTCCGGTGGAGATATGTTCTTAACTAAAAATGTTAGGCCAATAGTTGATATGTTTTATATAAACCAAAATAGAATGGTATGTAATAAGACTAATGTAGATACTTTGGTTAATGCAATTATCGAAAGTGATGACGAAGAGGGCTACATAAGGGCAAAAAGCTTATTTGGAAATGATATGTCTAAACATGTTTATTTTACAACAATTTTTCAATATGTAAAAGCAGCAGAAAGACTTGGGCTATCATTATTTGATTTTCCGGAAAAAGAATTGATTGGGACTAGAGAGTCATTTTCAAGAATACTTAGCTGTATTAAACCAGTGCCAGCCACCCATAAAGTAAAAATAGATGAAAATATTTATACTGTAGATGAGGGTGAATTATTCACATTTCCAGAAGGACATACAAAATATTTAGATTTATCTAGCTGTAGAGTATATCTTCCTGGCGAACAAAAGAAATTTTATTGCTCAGTTGTGATAATTCCTATTGATGAGGATTAATTTTAATGACAGAATACCAAAAAATATTATTAGATATTCTAATAGAATTAGATAGAATATGTAGAAAAAACGATATTGAATATGCGCTTTCTTACGGAACGACGCTAGGGGTGCTGAATTTTGGCGGATTTATTCCATGAGATGATGATTCTGATGTTTTGATGACAAAAGAAAACTGGGATAAGTTCGTAGAAGCCTGTAAAAAAGACCTTAATGAAAAATATGTCTTAGACTGCATGGAAAACAATATTAAATATGATGCGTTTATTCCAATGAAATTAAGGTATCGAAATAGCCACGTTAAAGAAAGTTTTCAAAGTGAGCATTTTGTATCGCACACTAAAGAACGAGGTATTTTTGTTGATATTCAGATTATTTGCGGTGTTGATGAAAACCACGATAATTATGTAGCTACTCTAAAAAAATTTCTTTGAAGGGTAATTGGTTGTATACCACTAGTCCACTTTAAAAATAAAAAGCTAAAATATAAAATTATTGCTTTTAGGGATAAATACATAAACGATCACAAAGACTCTAAATATTGGAATCAAATTCCTACCTGTGGTGGAGCTTGGTATGCCGAGCGCTTTAAACCCTCTTCTTTTCCAAAAGACTGTATTTTTCCTTTTAAACCTTGCATATTTGAGGGGCACGAGTTTTTTACAGTAAATAAACCAGAAGAATTCTGTATTATAACTTATGGAAAAGACTGTTTGTATCCGGAAAAATATCCAGATGATAAAAAAACTGGACACATAAGGGAGTACGAGATTTATGATTAGAAAAAATACTTTAATTAAAACAAAATCTGGCGAAAAATATATTCAAGATATTGGTCCCGAAGACTTAATTTTATCATATAATATTAGAACTGGCGAGCTTTGCTATAACAAACCACTTTTGAGAACCATTACTCATATAAACGGTAAAGTAGCAATAGTTAACGAAGCTTCTTTATATCTTGCTAAAGTATCTTGTGTACTAGATCATAATTTAAATACAGAAACATTGATTGATGGCGAAGAAACTTTAACAGACCCGGCTGCAACGTCTTTGGTTGTAGTTAAATCAGATATGTCTGCTGAACCAATGTCTGTTTCTTATACTACTTGTGATGATGATTTTTATTCTTTTATGGTAAAAGACACTGATATGTATTTTGCCAACGGCATTTTAATGAGCAATGGGTCCTCTAATCTATTTATTAAGGACCAACAAACTTTCTTATTAGAAGATAAAAATTATGCAAGAAGCGAAACAGTACTTCCAGATTCGAATGTGGATAGATTATTCAGAAGTTTCAAAATGGGTGATGATATAGTTTTAAATTCCCCATATAGATATTTATCTCAAGGACTTAGAGATTCGAAAAAACAAGATATGGGTATGACATATTATCAAAGATATTATGCTACAGCTACATTTTTTATCACAAATGAATTCATAGGAGAGAGAACTATATGGATATCGACATCAGAATAATGACTGTTCCAAAAGCAGAGCGCTTAGAAAACGTAAAAAAATTACAACAGCAATTAAATATCCCAGAGACAAATGTTTTTTGTGATTTTAATTACAGGGGTTGCAGATGAAACAGTAAAAGAGCTTTTACTTATCCAACTGCTAAGTCTCATATTTTAGTTTTGGCTGATGACTCTAAGGTTTGTGATGATTTTTTGATAATCGTAAATAAAATCATAAATAAACATCCAAATACCATAATATCGTTGTTTGATTATTATGACATGCCTCAATTTGATACCCCATATTTAAACGTAAAGAATAAACAAATAACTGGACAAGCTATTATTATTCCAAAAACAATGATAAATACTATATTTACATATAAATACAATAGCTTCTTTAATACGACAAATGATGATACTCATATAGTCTTATCAGCAAAACACTTTGGACTTCCAGTTATGCTTATTACACCAAATATAGTCAATTCACAGGCCTTTGTTTCTACTATTAACAATGATGGTGGTATTACATCAAAATCTTTTAAGCAAGACGTTTCTGATGTAGACTGGGATTCAGATAAAGTAGTGGATGTCTATTGTCATTAAGCTATATATTTTATAATATTAAATTTAAAAGAGACCGCATGGTCTTTTTTATTTTAACTAAGAATAAGTTTTAGTCAGTTAATTTGCTAAATTATATAGAAAATTTAAAATTTAAGCGGAGATTTTTGATTATGGCAGAAAAAATTAAACCTAATTCATCATTTTTATCTCAAGAACATATTACAGAACAAATTCAAGATGATGTACAAACTAAAATAGACCAAGCACATATAGTTACAGGGGTTAAAGTAAATGGGCAATCTGTTATTACCCAAGAAAATATTGCTGAAATAACGGTTCCGACAAAGGTTTCTGATTTAAATAATGATGCTCAATATATCTCCGGAGTTAGCTGGGGTGAAGTTACTGGTGATATTTTAAATCAAACAGATTTAAAGCAACAATTCCAACAAACAGCAGAAAGTCTTGCCACAGTTATTGCAGAAGAAACCATACAAAGACTTTCCGCGGATAGAAAAGAAACTACGGAGAGAGTTGATGCAGACGATAAACTAACAACGGCATTAAATAAAGAAATACAAGAAAGAACCACAGCGGTTGCAACAGAAATTGCAAATCGTAATACTGCTATTAATACAGCTATTACCAATGAAGCTACTTCTAGAGAGCAGGCAATAAGTACTGAGATACAAGAAAGACAATCTGGTGACAACGCCCTCCAGACACAAATTGATGCAATTGAATCAAGAACAGACGTTATTGATGTTGTAGCTTGTTATAACAAAGACAATTATCCAAACCCTAAGCCAGCTTCAGACCTTGTTCATTATGCTGGAAGCATTTCGGATAAAGACGTCATTAAGGTATTAATCGATGAGTCACACAATAAGGCTGTTTCTTACTACAGATGGCACAGACTTCCAATATTAGGGGATAATTGAGAGTATATTGGTTCAGTTGATGCCTATTATACAAAAGCAGAAGGTGATTCCCGTTTCGTTAAACTAACTGGAACGGAAACTATTGCTGGAGCAAAAACTTTTACAAGTCCAATTTGAACGGACAGTTCCGATGTATCTATAATTGGCAAACAAGGCACTGGTGGTCTTCGAGCATATAAACCTGGTACAACAGAAAATGCTGGACAACTTTTCTTAGGTGTTGATAGAAATGCAACAACTCCTGGAAGTTATAGAGTTTCTTTACAGGCATATGATGCTACAAGGGGTGGATATAATAGTTTAAGAATCAGTGAATCTGAAAGTCTTTCTTTTTACTCAGATACTGGTGATAATGGTGCAAGCAGAGTAGTATTTAGAGTAGATGCTGACGGTACTATTCATTCAGACAGTGGCAATATACAATCTGGTCAATATACAACAAATATTGAAACACTTTCCGGCTTGCCAAAAAGAATTGACGACCTTACAATAAATGAAATTGGGGAAGACGGAGCATATTTGCAAGTTATAAAGCAAAAAGAAGGATTGGTTAGTGCGCTTAAAAAGTCTTTTGATACACAAATTAACACAAATACCAATACAGATAAAAATGCGCCTACAACTAAAGCTGTAAAAACATTCGTCGAGCAAGAAAAGCAACTATTCTGGTGTACTATTGATGTAACAACGGCGCCTCAGATAGCAACAGCCCTTTCTGCAGGAAAACTACCTGTTGTAAAAGATATAAGCAATAATTTATATATTTATTACGGAGAGCTAAATGAATATCATGTTTTTTCTCGCAGCTATTCCACTACTATAGCTTATTTAGTAATAAGTAAAATAACAAATGAGTGGCAAACTTTAGAAAGCACAGCTCTTGAAAGCATTACAAATAAGGTTACAACTATTACAGAAAATTCTACAAATAGTCAATACCCATCAGCAAAAGCTGCATATGAAGCTATTCAAGAGGTTAGAGAAATTGCCGCCGGCAGAAAAAATACTATTGTAGTAGACGCAACAGTTAATGATATTTTCAGCAGTTTAAATGAAACTGTTAAATTAACCAAAGATTTAATAGATGTATCTGGACATATTATTAGTCCATTAAGTCTAAAAGCTGGTGATGATATTTATGTAAAACAAGACGAATATCCAAATAGATGAGTTGAAACTGTTATTGAAGCATTGCCTGAAAACTATCAAAGGGTAAGTTATATCCAAGCTGGATATCCAAGTGCGGCTTATATAGACACCAGAGTCGCTCCTGGAGTCAATGCAATATTTAATTTAGAGATTATGGATCCACTTGGCTTTATATTGACCCAAGGTAATTATGGATTACGCAGCGAAGGATCAAGTCGAATTGTAAACTACGTTAGTGGAAAACGTTTTGCATATGGTCCTATTGATGCAGATACTTTGTATCAAATACAAGGCTCTGATTCATATTTAATTGTAAACAGCGCATCAGGCATAGAAGAACAGGACAATGATACTCCAAGCGGTAATATTACAATTTTCGGTACGGGCACTCGTGTTGGTGGCGGTAAACTATATAGTTGTAAAATATACAATTCTACAGTACTCTTAAGAGATTTTGTACCATGCTATCGAAAAACTGATGGTGAAGTTGGCTTATATGATTTAGTTACTAAATCCTTTTTTACCGGAAATGTTTTAGGTGAGTTTGAAAAGGGCGAGGATATTATTGGGACTACGGTTTTATTAAGAAAAGCTAAAACAGCAAAAGTTCCTATTACGTCTGTTTCTATTAATAACGCTAACGAATCACCAATTAATGGAAATATCAACATTGATTTGGCAAAATAT
>Ga0265299_10003023_pt1 | contig 16719 bp, 13 predicted proteins | sample AusTroGonzalo_MG_4_FD_193485 | JGI IMG/M metagenome (GOLD analysis project Ga0265299, IMG submission 193485) | Bovine rumen microbial communities from tropical cattle in Woodstock, Queensland, Australia - Gonzalo_02 | ecosystem: Host-associated > Mammals > Digestive system > Stomach > Rumen ... | reverse complement strand
TGAGAACCCCGAGATGTCCAAGATCATACGCCGTTACGGCGCCAAGCTGATTGAGGTAAACTCCACCTTCTCTGTAATAGAGAAGACCGGACGTACCGAGGATATCACCGCACTTAACCGTGAGCTCAAGGCGCAGGGAGGTCTGCTCCAGTTTGTAAGCTCCGGCCGAGTAGCCATCACACGTGCCCGCATAGAGCACGTAAGTGAATATCTGGACAAGATGGAATCAAGATATGGTAAAAACAAATAGGTAATTAACTTTACATAAACAACACTATTATGAAAATGAATTTCGGAGGTGTCATTGAAGAGGTAATGACACGTGAGGAGTTCCCGCTGGAGAAAGCCCGCGAGATACTCAAGAATGAGACAATCGCAGTTATCGGTTACGGTGTTCAGGGTCCTGGACAGGCTTGCAACCTTCGTGACAACGGTTTCAACGTAATCGTTGGTCAGCGTCAGGGCAAGACCTATGACAAGGCTGTTGCCGATGGTTGGGTTCCCGGCAAGACTCTCTTCTCTATCGAGGAGGCTGCTGAGAAGGGTACTATCATCTGCATGCTTCTGTCTGATGCAGCTCAGATGCAGCAGTGGCCCAACATCAAGCCTTACCTGACCGCTGGTAAGACTCTCTACTTCTCACACGGTTTCGCTATCACCTGGAACGATCGCACCGGCGTTGTTCCTCCCAAGGATATCGATGTTATCATGGTTGCTCCTAAGGGTTCAGGTACATCATTGCGTACCATGTTCCTTGAGGGTCGCGGTCTGAACAGCTCATACGCTGTATATCAGGATGCTTCAGGCAAGGCTCTTGACAAGGTTCTTGCATTTGGTATCGGTATCGGTTCAGGTTACCTGTTTGAGACCACATTCATCCGCGAGGCTACATCAGACCTCACCGGTGAGCGCGGTTCACTGATGGGTGCTATCCAGGGTCTGCTCCTGGCTCAGTATGAGGTTCTGCGTGAAAACGGTCACACTCCCTCTGAGGCATTCAACGAGACTGTTGAGGAGCTCACTCAGTCACTCATGCCTCTCTTTGCTCAGAAGGGTATGGACTGGATGTACGCCAACTGCTCAACCACTGCACAGCGCGGTGCTCTGGATTGGATGGTTCCTTTCCACGATGCTATCAAGCCCGTTGTACAGAAGCTTTACGCTAGCGTAAAGAGCGGTAACGAGGCTCAGATCTCTATTGACAGCAACTCAAAGCCCGGCTATCGTGAGGGTCTTGAGAAGGAGCTGGCTGCCCTGCGTGAGAGCGAGATGTGGCAGACTGGCGCTGTTGTTCGCAAGCTCCGTCCCGAGAACAATTGAGAATTGAGAATTACCATCCGGTGCGTACCGGGTAATTCCAATTCTCAATTACCAAGTAAAAAAGAAAGCCTCGCAATTTTGCGAGGCTTTCTTAATTCTCAATTCTAAATTCTCAATTCTCAATTTAGAAAACCTTGTAGCGGTTATCAACTACCTTAGCCTTGTAGTAGAGTGAGCTGAATATTGCGTTAGGAACAATCTCACTTACAGCAATGCTCTGTACACGTGCCTTCTCAGCAGCCTCATCATACTCACCTGAGTAAGAGTCATCAGAGATCTTCTTGGCAACATATACGCAGTTCTGACCCTTGATAGGAGCAGAGATCTGGTCTTTCTCAAGATTCATTACGCAGGGACCAAGAGCTGGCTCGTTTGAACCGGCTGATGCGATGTAAGCTGAGTTGGTGAAGTTGAGATATCTAACGGTATCAACATTAACATCGGCTACACCCTTAACCTCATCGAATGAGAGACCGGCAAGCTTCTTCTTGATGATGCTGAACTTCTTGTCCTTGATAGCATCGAGTGAGATAAGAGCTGTTGCATCCTCAAGGCTGCGGTAGCCGCGCTGATGGATCTTGTCAACAGCAACAACAAGCAGATGGTCATTGGCAGGACCAACCTCAAAGATACGTGAAACCTCACCCTCCTGAGCACCGAAAGCCCAACGCAGAGCCTCATGTGACTTGCTTACGCCGCTGATATTGTAGCTGTCGCTCTCAAAACCGGGATAGTAGAGCAGACGGAAATTTGAATCCTCGGCATTGGCCTTGAGCTCATCGAGAGAGCTGTTCTGGGCAACAAAGAGGTTCAGGTCATTATAAGCTACGTTGCTGGTCTCCTCGCTGAACTCAACGGGACGCTTAACAACTGCGGTGTTGTACTTGGTAACAGGGTTCTTAACGTTGATAACCTTAACAATGATGGTTGTACCGCTAAGATTCAGGCTGGCAACCTCACCCTTCTTCATGCTGTTGAGCTTGTTCAGGTAGGTAGCGTTGTCACCGGTCATGGCAGCAGGCTCATAAGAGTCGGAACCAAGCCACTGCTCAACGGCAGTCTGGTCATACTTGGCAGCGATGTCAGCAAAATTGCCGCCTCTCTTAATAGCGTTCATGATGCTGTCTGTGCGCTTGGCAACGACAGCCTCATCATCGGCAATAACCTGCATGGCTGTGAACTGGATTGAGTCATAACCGTTAACAGTACTGATAAGCTTGAAAGTATTGTATGTATCATCATTCTCATTGTAGTAGGGACCGAACACACCGCCTACCTTTACAGAGTCAAGTCTTGCAGCTACATCGCTGGGCAGGTTCTTGGCAGAACGGGCAACCTCGCTGAATGTCTCAACTGACTCGGCGCGACGCAGGAATGCAGCGTAGTCATCATTGACGGTCTCAAGCTGGGTGGTAAGCTCGTTAACCTCCTCCAGGAGAGCGGCGCGGTCATCGGAGCTGGGCTCAATCTCATAGTCTATGTAGTAGATGTCACGGCTCTCAGCGTAGTTGTAGAGTGACTCCTTGTTATCTGCATAGGTCTTCTTGAGGTCTGAGCTGGTCAGGTTGGCATCAGCATCGGCGATAGCTGAATAGGGAATTGATGCCATAACGACATCTGCTCTCTTAATACGGTTCTCGAATGAGTTCTTGGCTGCAACAGGGTTTGAAACAACTGAACCCTTGATGAGAGCCATATACTTGTTGTAGAGCAGACCTGACTTGATGTCATTCTCAATGAAGAGCCAGTATCTGTAGAGGCTCTCATAGTAACTCATCTCCTCATAAGAGAGCAGGTCGCGGTCCAGTGTCTGATAGAAAGCAAGGAAATCCTTGAGCTTGTCAGAGTCAAACTTACCCTCCTCATTGTTGAAAGGAGTCTGGGCAAGGATGGGGTCTGAGCCACGGTCAATGACATCCTTTACCTCGGCATCGGTTACAGTAAGACCTATGGCGTTAGCCTCTTTCTCAATGATGGTGTTACGAACCAGCATAGCCCAAACCTCATTTCTGATAGCGGCAGTGAGATCCTCTGTGAGGTCATTGGTCTGGTTGGCGAACTTGATAACCTCTGTGTAGTTATCAACTTCCTTCTGGAAATCCATTGCCGATATGTTCTTGCCGGCAATTGATCCTACAAACTGGATACCCTGAGTAGGACGGATGATTTTCCATGCGTCACCAAGAATGAAGGCCAGCATAGCAAGGCCGATAACGATAAGAAGCAGTGGTCCTTTGCTTCTGATTTTCTGTAATGTTGCCATTTTTATTGTTGTTTTTATTTGTTTTTACCAATATGCACACGCCTATGCGTGCAAAAAGCGCACAAAAATACTAAAATTTGTTCTTTTATCCCAATTACACACCTTATTTATTAAGATGCAGGGGACTATTTTTTCAGGAAAGATTTTTTACTGGCCGGATACGGTCAGCTCAACGAGTTCAATCTTGGTCTCACCCTTCTTGAGAATGCGCAGGGAATAGTCTCCAACCACGATTTTCTCATTCACCTTGGGGAATCCCTTGGCCTTTTGCAGGATAAGTCCGCCTATGGTCATATACTCATCGGACTCCGGGATGTCAAGTCCGAACATGGAGTTGACCTTGTCTATCTCCATACGTCCCGACAGCAGGTAGCCGTCATCGGTCTTCTTGGCAATGAGGTTCTGTACGTCATGCTCATCCTCTATATCGCCCAGTATCTCCTCAATGATATCCTCAAGCGATACTATGCCCGATGTTCCGCCAAACTCATCAACCACCACGGCGATACTCTTCTTGCGGGCCATAAGCTGTTTCATAAGTTTCTGTGCGGCAAGCGTCTCAGGTACGAACGGCACGGTCTGGATATGCTCGTTCCAGTCTTCCTTATGACGGAACAGCTCCGATGAGTGGATATAACCAATTATGTGGTCCATGTCATCGGCATAAACCAGTATCTTGGAGTAACCGGTCTCTATGAACATCTCACGGAGTGCATTCCACGACACCCCCTTCTCTACCGCACACACCTCATTGCGCGGCACCATGCAGTCACGTGTCTTGACGTTTGAGAAATCAAGCACGTTCTGGAATATGCGAACCTCCTGGTCAGGCTCGCTGTCCTGCTCAGTGCCGGACAGACCGGACTGCACAAAATAGTCCAGGTCTACCTTGGAGAAGGCCTTCTCTGTATTGTCCTTGTCAATCCTCACACCCGTCATACGGAGTATGATACGTGACAGCCAGGTGGTAAAGAGGGATATGGGGTATAGGATGATGTATATCAGGTATATGGGGAACGCAAGTATATTGAGCTTGCTGTTGGGATTGGACCGGAACAGGGTCTTGGGGACATACTCGCCCACCACTATGACTATGGCGGTTGACACCAGGGTCTCAATGAGCACCAGCAGGAACTCACTGGAGAGATTGAAACCGGGTATCATGGCCAGCAGCATCTCAATGAGATGCGCCATCATTGTACTGTAGATTACAAGCGCGATGTTATTGCCCACCAGCATGGTGGAGAGGTAGATGTTGGGATTACGGAAAAACCGCTCCAGCAGGCGTGCGCCAAGCGTATGCTGCTCAACATCCATCTCAAAACGGAGCCTGTCGGCCTGTACGAAAGCTATCTCAAGGCCTGAAAAGAGCGCCGAAAAGAAGAGCGCCACCAGCATTATAAGCAGAGTGTGGCTCATTTGTCGGTTACGGGGAACACGCCCTCAGTCTCACGAATGACATATTCGGTCATGCTGTTGTTTGATTCAAAGCCATGACCTATGATGATCTGCTTATCCTGTTTGATACGTATCAGGCTGTCCGAGTACATACGCTCAGATGTGTTGTTGATGAACAGCTCCTGGGTATCAAACTCCTCTTTCTTGATATTCTCGGCGTGGACGTTATGACGCAGATGCCACACCTTGGTATCCTTGAGGTAATAAGCCGTATCTGCAACCAGATGGGACTCCGGCTGCATGAGAGAGTCCATGACCTCAAGTATAACACCTTTCTCAAGGGCTATGAGCTGAGGTACAAGCTTATCAAAGTATTTCCACTCCTCGGCTATCACATGATAGCGTACTATACCATCCTCTGAGACCAGCATATCCACCCCGCGCGTGGTAAGACAGGCTGTGGAGTCACGGTTGGTAACAGCCGCGCCAAGCTGCTTGTCCTTGTTTTTGCAGGAGAGGCAGAAAAACGACGAGACAACCGCCATTATGACGGTTGCCAGGTACGTTGTTCTTATCATCGGTTTCTCACCGGTGGTATGTATCATTTATCTGATAGTGGTAGTCTCATTGATCCAGCCCTTGATCTGAATCTGATCGCCGGCCTTGTAACCAAGCATGAAGAGATCCTCAATCAGGTTCTCAGTCTGACCCTTATACTCCTTGATAAGAGAGTTGGCCTTCTCTGCTACGCTGGGATCAACCTTCTTGGCGGTCTCAAGCTTGTCTATAGCAGCGTAGAAAGCGCAACGGTTAAGGGCGTTGTCATCAGACCACTTGTACTTGATGGCATAGAGCTGAGCCATCAGGATGTATGCATCACCCTTGTTGGGGTTGTTGGCAATACACTTCTGCAAAGATGAACGGCAACGGTCATAATCCTTCTTGGTAAGATAGATGTATGCTATTGCGTAATGGGTATCGGCCATGTTGACCTTATCCTCATCAAGCTCGATAGACTGGTTGTAGTAGTCAAGGGCCTTATCGGCATCATCGCGCTGCTTAAGGTAGAGAGTACCCAGGTTCTTGGCAGTCTTGGCGGTACGGTTCAGCTGGTAAGCGTACTCAGATGCTGCAAAGAAGGCATCGCTTGAGTTGCACTGGAACATGGTCATGAGCTTGATGACCTTATCCAGATACTCGGCGTTCTCCTTGTTGTCCTCAATCTTGGGGCCATAGATGTTCTGCAGAGACTCACAGTCAGCAGCACCGCTGGTGGCAAACTGGTTGTCAATAGCCTCCTTAACCTTGACGGCAGCCTCACGAACCTTATCGCTCTCCTCATTGGCTATGAACACGTCAATATAGTTGGCGCAGTCAACATAGTCCTGAAGCAGGGCGTCACGATACTCCTCATTGTTCTTATTGTTCTTGTAACGCTGGGCAGATACTGCCATGAGGTCATTCAGAACGTAGTACTGGGTCTTCTCCTTACCCAGGTCAACGGCCCTACGCAGGATCTCATAAGCTCTGCTTATAGATACTCTGGGGTTGTATGACCTGAAATCATGACCGTACTGGCCCATGATGTCAGCCTCAGTCATCTTGTTCTGGGCAATTGAGTTCAGCTGGTCCAGATACTTGACACGCTGCTCATAAAGCTGGAAGAGTTCCTCAGAGTACTGAGCCATCTTCTCCTCATCCTTGGCAGCCTTTGCATCATTGTAAAGGTTGCGAAGTATCTTGATACCGTAGTTGTATGTGTTGACCGAAGCCCAAGGTGCATTACGGAATACCTCTTTCCAACCATTTTCATAAGCATCCTTGAAGTTGTTGGTCTTGTAATACTCAGTGTAGATACTGATGTTCTTGATAACCTCGATACTATCCTCTCCATGTCCATAGCGAGAACCATCCTCCACGCCTTTCTGAGCGTAGATGCCCGTTGCTGAGATAAGCGCAAGGGCAAGCATTGCAATTTTTTTCATCATATTGTAAAATTTAATTCTCATTAATAAGATATTTAAAACACATATTAGGTTAAATCAAATCAGTCTATCATGAGTTTCATAAACCAGCGTTCCATAAACGTAACGCCGATATTGATACGCAGATAGTTCTCAGTAATCATACCCTTTACAAGCGGCTGCACGCGCACATACTCACCCGATATATGGAGATATGACATGCTGTTGTATGAGCTGTTGATGGGTATTGACATACCGGCTGTTATTCCAAACTGCACAGGTCCCTTGTTGTCACCCACCTTGAAGTATGACTGTGAGAAGTTCACGCCCAGCTGGTATGACGAACGCTTGAACAGGCCGTTGCTCAGGTCATCGGGATCATACATGAATCCCAGAGCGGCCGACAGCCTGTCACTTCCGGTCTTCTGACCCATGAAGCTGGCCTTGGACCATGACTGATATGAGACATCGGCACCAATCATACGGTTCTTGCGCTTGAATGTGAAACCGGCCGATATCATATCAGGCAGTGAGAACGCATTGTCAATTGATATGGTATCACTGGATGAATGTACATCTGTTACCAATGTCTCACTCTCCAGTTTCTGTGCCGGGGTGTATGATACGCCAAGCACCAGGGTGTTGTCTCCGCTTTTGATGGTACCCTGGGCACCGAAATCCAGTTTCAGGGCAGCCATATCGGCCGTATAAGTCTTGGATCGGGACTGGACATCGGATGATGAGTAGCTGTTGCTTATGGCGTGGGTAAGGTCACCGGTCAGATATGAAGCGTTCATACCTACTGACAGCCAGTCGGTAGTGCGCCAACCCAGGCCGGCCATGAACTGGCGTACGCCTCCGGAACCTGAGTATGAGCTGGTGGATGTTATCTCTCCGTCCTCATCACGGCGTATCAGTTCTGAACTTGAGAAGCTGTAACCTACATTTGAGAACGGCATGAAGCTCACGGTCATACCAACCTTGGGCAGGACACGGAACTGCATGGCCATATGGCTTATGGATGCATTGTGCGCATTCACACGGACATCACCTTCACTAAAGTTTCCGTTCTGGAGAGTGAATCCCAGATCAGCAATGAAAGTAAGGGTATCAACAGCGGAATATGAGGCAGGGTTCTTAAGGTTCAGCGTATTGGCATAACGGAAACCGGCACCTATGCCACCCATGGACTTGGTTATGCCTGTTGACTGATCAGACAACAAACCCAATCCATATCTGGAATACGGTGAATTGACTCCGGTCTGGGCCATGACCTGGCCTGAACCTGTCAGACTGAAAACGTAAATTGCCAGAACGGCTGTTATTCTCTCAAAAAATCTTCTCATTGCATTCAACAATCCGGGCCAGGCCGCGAAGTACCAGATCCGGAACCGCAAAAATAGTGCTTTTGGCTTTTATATCAAAGTATTCGGCATCACCTCCGGTTAAAAAAACCAAAAGAAAAGGGTATTGTGATTCAAGTTCAGTGATATAGCCTAAGGCCTCATGTCTGATACCGTTCAACACGCCGCTGCGGATGGCTGTCTCAGTATCTGTGCCCAGATTGGGCAGAGCGCCCTGCGGGCTGACCAGGGGCAGTGCCCCCGTATGCTCATGTAAGGATTTGAATCTCAAGGCTATACCCGGAGCTATGTTACCGCCCTTATACTCTCCGGCGGATGATATGAAATCATAGGTCACGGCCGTGCCGGCATCGATAACCAGGATATCATTTCCGGGTTTCATGGACCATGCGCCCACGGCTGCGGCAAGACGGTCCATGCCAAGGCTGCCGGGTGTTGAGTATGAATTGGTTATGGGCACCTTAGTAGTAGCATCCAGGGCTACCAGACCCTTGCCCTGCATCCATGACACCACAGCGGGCGGCAGCGGATGAACGGCGCACCACATACCCCGGTCTATATCCAGCCCGGCAACTGACTCTGTGAGTCCGTTCAGTTCTACAGGGCCGGAGTAAACAACACGCAGAGAGCCGCCATCCTTTACGGCAGCCTTCACGCGGGTGTTCCCAAAATCCAGTAACAGTTCCATACAGAGCACAAATTTACTATATTTGCACGAATTTACACCGAAATGACACGACACAAGAGATGAAGAAGATACTGACCACCGTCCTTACTGCACTTTCACTGGTAGTCCCCAACATAAATGCCCAAACTGACAGCATAAACGCATACCTGCTCACATGTGAGCCCGGCAAGGCCATCTATGAGCTTTACGGCCACTCGGCAATATGGATTGAGAATGTCTCAAACGGTACCGATGAGGTATTCAACTACGGGCTTTTCAATTTCAACACCCCCCATTTTGTATGGCGTTTCACACTGGGCAAGACCGATTATCTGCTGGGATCCGAGAGGATGGAGTTTTTCCTTAAGGAGTACAGGGAGCGCGGATCGGAGGTATATGCGCAGAGGATAAATATCAGTAACGCAGAGGCTAACCGTCTCTACTCACTGCTGCTGGATAACAAACGCCCGCAGAACAGGGTATACCGTTACAATTTCCTGTTCAACAACTGCGCCACAATGGCTATGGACAAGATTGAGCAGGCTATTGACGGTGTTGTAACATACAGTGAGCCTGACTCGGTGCTTACCTTTCGTGACATTCTTACAGAGCATACCAAGGTGCGTCCATGGAGTGAGTTTGCCGTAAACCTGATCATAGGTGCCAGCGGTGACAATCCGGTGGGTTACAGGCAGGAGGCGTTTGCCCCCATGCACCTTAAGAACCTGGCCGCTAATGCGGTAATAACTGATACTGCAGGTGTAAAGAGGCCTCTGATGATGCCCGCAGTAAGGATGCTCAACCCCACTCACGGAGTAGATTTTGGAAAGCCGCTGTTCACCCCGTTCCAGGTCATGTGGATGTCATTCATGATAGTCCTGCTCATAACACTCCTGGGATGGTACCGCAAAAAGCCCATGTGGCTCACAGATGTGATACTCTACTCCCTGCAGGGACTGGGAGGCATAGTGGTGGCGCTGATGTTTTTCTTCTCCGAGCACCCCACCCTGGATTCCAACTGGCTGGTGATAATATTCAATCCCCTGCCGCTGGTGTTCATACCTTTCATGATCCGCAAGATAAGACACGGCAGGATATCACTCTTTATCATTGCAGAGTTTGCGGTATGCACACTCTTCCTGCTGCTTAAGCCGGCCATTCCGCAAAAGATTGACCTGGCGGTGATGGTTCTCATAGCGCTCTTTGCATTCAGGGCATTCAGCACGCTGCTATTCCAGCTTACGCACAGGTACGGTCAGAGCACAGAGACATGCATAAGGGGCAAGCGTATGCCGCTTATCCTGTTGGCGCTCACCCTATCCGCATCACTCTATGCCAAACCTGAAAAGAGCCCCAAGCTTGTGGTTGGCATAGTGATAGACCAGCTGGATGAGGAGTGTCTGGAGAAACTCATGCCCATCATGGGAACGGACGGCATAAAACGCCTCTGGACCGACGGTTATAACCGCACCAACGCCACCTTTGACTATGACGGCATGGACCGTGCATCGGCCGTGGCATCGGTATATACCGGAGCATCACCGTTCCAGCACGGAATAGTGGCCGAGAGATGGATGAACCCCCGCACGCTGCTGCCCTCATCACCGGTTGATGACAGCAACCACAAGGGTATCAACACGATAGAGATGTCATCACCCCGTCAGCTGCTTGCCACGAACCTGGCCGATGAGATGAAGCTGGGCTCTGCCAGCCGTTCCAAGGTATGCTCGATAGCCATAGAGCGTGATGCCGCCATACTGGCCGGTGGTCATGACCCCGATGTGGTGATGTGGATAAACAGCAGTGACGGCCGATGGAGCTCGTCACAGTATTACGGAGCGCTGCCCCAGTGGGCAAACCAGCATAATGACAGCAGCTGGCAGAACATAAACTGGCGCCCAGCCCTCTCAACAAGCTCATATATTCCGGTATCAGAGAACGAGAGGCCGCGTCCTTTCTCTTATACGTTACGCAAGAACGACATATGGGAGTGGCGCACCACCCCTTATGCCAATGACAAGATAACAGAGATGGCTCTGGCATCAATTGACGGCATGGAGTTGGGAAATGATGACACCCCTGACCTGCTGGCACTCACCTACTATGCAGGCAACTACAAGCATACCCCCAACTCAGTCTGGTCACTTGAGCAGCAGGATATCTATATCCGTCTGGACCAGACTATAGCAGAGCTGGTAAACACCATATCATCACGCATAGGGCTGGACGATGTGCTCTTCTTCCTGACATCAACCGGCTATCTGGAGAACGCCGCTCCCGAGCTGGGCGGAACACGTATCCCCACCGGACAGGTGAGCATGGAGCGTACCACGGCCCTGCTCAGCCTCTACCTATCGGCCAAATACGGCAGCGGCAACTGGATAAAGACATTCTACCTGAACCATATCTATCTGGACCACGACCTGATTGATGAGAAGGGTCTTGCTCTGCATGAGGTGCTGGAGAACTGCGTGGACCTTCTGGTGCAGATAAGCGGCATAAAGAGCGTGCTGCGTTTGCGTGACCTCATGTCAACGGTTCCCGACATGGAGGCTGTAAGCAAGCGCAACGGCCTTAACGCCACCTGCTCCGGTGACATTATCATTGAGGCCATCCCGGGTTGGGGCATATCGGACGAGAAAGAGGGTAAGGTGCTCTACCGCAAGCCGGTAGCCAAGCCCGTGCCTTTGATACTTTACGGCAACGGCATCAGGGCCGAGGTGAACCATGAGCCCATATCGGTAAGCGTTCTGGCACCCACCATATCGCTCATTACGCGCAATGACCCGCCCAACGCCTGCTCGGCTGTTCCTCTCAAAAACCTGAAATAATTTTTGTACCTTTGCCCCCGCAAAATAATCATTATGGAAAAGAAATACATCAGCCTTACCTATGACCTTATGCTCAAGGACGGTGAGGGCAAGCTTTACAAGTACGAGAGCGCCACACGTGAGCGTCCTTTCACATTCATCAGCGGCATAGGCTACGCTCTGGATCTCTTTGAGAGCAACGTAGGCTCACTGGCAGTAGGTGAGAGTTTTGAGTTTGAGGTTCCTGCCGACAAGGCATACGGAGAATACAGCAAGGAGAATGTCCTGGAGCTGGACAAAGGTATATTCCTGCGTGACGGTGTCTTTGACAGCGAGCACGTAAAGGTAGGTGCCATCATTCCCCTGAGCGACGGTCAGCAGACATTCAACGCTACCGTAACAAACATTACCGATGATAAAGTAACCGTTGACCTGAACCACCCCCTGGCTGGTGAGGATCTTACTTTCAAGGGTGTCATCCTTGAGTCACGTCCTGCCACACAGGAGGAGATTGATGCCATACTGCATCCCAAATGCAAGGGTTGCGGCGGCGGATGCAAGGACGGCAACTGCGAAGGCGGCTGCGAAGGCGATTGCAACTGCGACGGCGACTGCAAAAAATAAAGAGAGATGAATACATTGGGGCATAACCTTACGCTCACCACATTCGGTGAGAGCCACGGACCGGCAATAGGCGGTGTACTGGACGGATTTCCGGCCGGTATCACCGTTGATACGGATTTTGTAGCACTGCAGATGCAGCGCCGCCGTCCCGGTCAGAGTACCGTAACGACCGGACGTCAGGAGAAGGATCAGGTTGAGTTCCTGTCAGGACTGCTTGACGGAGTATCCACCGGAGCCCCAATTGCATTTATCATAAGGAACCAGGACCAGCACTCATCTGATTATGATGAGCTCAAGGATCTGTTCCGCCCGTCACATGCCGATTATGCATGGATTCAGCGCTACGGGATACGTGACTGGCGCGGCGGCGGCCGTTCTTCGGCCCGCGTGACCGCACCCATCTGCGTAGCCGGTGCCCTGGCTATGCTTGCCATGCGCAAGATGATTCCTGCACTTGACATCACGGCATTCACATCACAGATAGGCCCCTACTCCACAAGCCAGGCCAGTGACATGGATTGGACCACTGCCATGGCAGAGAGCAATCCGGTACGCTGCCCCGACGGTGAGCTGGCCGCCAAGATGGAGGAGTACATAAAGCAGCTGCGCGCAGAGCAGGATTCAACCGGCGGCTGCGTGACCTGCGTTGTACGCGGAGTGCCTGCAGGAATAGGCAATCCGGTATTTGACAAGCTGGAGGCTGCGCTGGCCAAGGCTATGCTTGGCATCAATGCCGCAAAGGCTTTTGAATACGGTGACGGATTTGCCGTTGCTTCACAGCGCGGATCGGAGCATAATGACGCTTTCTGCCTGGAGAACGGCCAGATATCAACAAAGACAAATCATAGCGGAGGTATACAGGGCGGCATAAGCAACGGTCAGCCCATAAGGTTCCGTGTGGCATTCAAGCCCACACCCACAATAGCACGCGAGCAGCAGACAGTGACTGTTGACGGACGCGAGACAACCTTTGCAGCCAAGGGACGTCATGACCCCTGCGTGGTTCCGCGCGCCGTACCGGTTGTGGAATCACTCACCGCTCTGGTCCTGCTGGACCAATACATCTCATCGAAATAACTTTTCAAAACTGTCTGCAAGCTCCTGCATGGAATGAAGCAGGATTGCCGGTCCTTCGGCCTGAAGGATCTCATCCTCAAGAGGGCCTGTATTGACAGCTATGGTATCTATGCCGGCAGCTACGGCGGCACGGATTCCAAGCGGGGCATTCTCAACCACGACAGCCTCGCTGGCAGGGACACCGGCTATCTGCAGACCTTTAAGATAGGGATCGGGATAGGGCTTGCCGCGTTTTACCTCAAAGGCGGTAACCATACGGTCACGGGTTATATAACCCTCATAATCCCTCTGTACACGCTCTATCAGGTTTTTCTGTCCTGATCCTGTCACTATGAGGATCTTTAGGCCGGCAGCGGCAACCTTACGGAACACATCGGGAGCTCCAGGCATGACGCGTGCGGCTGGCATGGAACGGAAAAGGCTTGCCTTGTAGCCGTAGATATCATCTATCTCCTGCTCGGTGGCCTCATATCCACGGTCACGCAGGCTTATGCGTATCACGGTATCATGTCCGGTGGCACCCTCATTCAGATATACGTCATGCGGGGTCATATGCATGCCGAACTTGGACATAGCCTGACTCCACGCCATGGAGTGGTTAGGCATGGAATCATACAAAACGCCATCCATGTCAAACAGGATGGCGCTCTTATTCTTAAGTGTGAATGAACTCATTCTTATTTCCTGATACGGGCAAGTATTTTCTTTGACTCCTCCTCGTAGCCGGGCTTGTTAAGCAGGGCGAACATGTTCTTCTTGTATGCCTCAACACCGGGCTGGTTGAACGGATTGACGCCAAGCACATAACCGCTTATGCCGCAACCCTTCTCAAACATATAGATAAGCTGGCCAATCCAGTACTCGCTCAGCTCAGGGATGGTGATGCGGATATTGGGAACGCCGCCGTCAACATGAGCCAGCTGTGTGCCAAGCTCGGCCATCTTGTTAACCTCATCGACATGCTTTCCGGCCAGGAAATTAAGGCCGTCCAGGTTCTCGTCATCACTGGGCACAAGGACAGAGTGCTGTACCTTGTCTACAGAGATGACTGTCTCAAAGATGGTGCGCTCACCCTCCTGGATCCACTGTCCCATGGAGTGAAGGTCTGTTGAGAAGTCTACCGATGCAGGGAATATACCCTTGCCGTCCTTACCCTCTGACTCTCCGTAGAGCTGCTTCCACCACTCGCTCAGATAGTGCAGCTTAGGCTGAAAGTTGACCAGTATCTCAATCTTCTTGCCGCTGCGGTACAGAGCGTTACGTGCTGCTGCATACTGGGCGGCGGGATTATCGGCAAAGGGGGTATTGCTGGTGGTCATGCCCTCCATATCGGCGGCGCCCTTAACCAGCTGGTCTATATCAAAGCCGGCTACTGCAATGGGCAGCAGGCCTACAGGAGTAAGCACCGAGAAACGTCCGCCTACATTATCGGGGATGATGAAACTGCGGTAGCCCTCCTTATCGGCACATACACGGGCAGCGCCGCGCTTGGCATCGGTGATGGCCACAATGACCTTGCGGGCCTCATCCTTGCCGCGCTGATCCTCACACTGCTTCTTGAGCAGGCGGAATGCAAGGGCTGTCTCAGTGGTAGTACCGGACTTGGATATGTTGATTACACCAAACTTCTTATCCTTGATGTACTGGGTGAGTTCATAGAGGTAATCCTCACTTATGTTATGACCGGCAAACAGTATCTGCGGGTTCTTCTTGTCCTGGATAAACTGGCCGAAACTGTTGCTCAGAGCCTCAATAACGGCACGTGAGCCCAGGTAGCTGCCACCGATACCGGCTACAATCACAACCTCACAGTTCTCACGCAGCACGCGGGCTGTCTCCTTGATCTCAGAGAGGAGCTGATTATCGGTCTTTGAAGCCAGATCCATCCAGCCTATAAAGTCATTACCCTCACCAGTGCCCTTCTCAAGCTTGAGTATGGCACTCTTAACCTCCTGCTCCAGGGCCTTGACGGCGCCATCGGCAAGGAAATCATTGATACGTGTTAAGTCAATCCTTATCATAGCAGATTTTATTTGAAAGAGTCGGTAAGGAGCTTGATCTCTATTACCGGCGAAATATGTTCATACAGAATATTGTACATAGCATCAAGTATGGGCATGTTGACACGGTAATGCTCATTGATCTCTTTCATGCACTTGGTGCCGTAGTAGCCCTCGGCAATCATCTCCATCTCAAGCTGTGCAGCCTTGACAGAGTAGCCCTTGCCCACCATGGTGCCGAACACACGGTTACGGCTGAAATTTGAATAACCCGTTACCAGCAGGTCACCCAGATAGACAGAGTCATTGACAGCACGGTTAGGCATGGGACGTGCAGTAGCCAGGAAACTGTTCATCTCCTGTATGGCGTTTGACATGAGCACGGCCTGGAAGTTGTCACCGTACTTGAGTCCGCTGCAGATACCGGCAGCAATGGCATAAACGTTCTTGAGCACTGAGCTGAACTCTATGCCTGCCACATCCTCCGATACCGATGTCTTTACATATGAGTTGGTCAGCTTGCGGGCTATGTCCTGGGCATTGTCCAGCTCCTGGCAGCCTACGGTCAGGTATGAGAGACGCTCCAGAGCAACCTCCTCGGCATGGCAGGGACCGGCCACGACAGCTATGTTCTCCATAGGCACGCCATAGTAGCGGTGGAAATAGTCTGACATGAGCAGGTTGTCATCGGGCACGATACCCTTTATGGCCGATACCACGAACTTGTCACGCAGCTTGGCCTTGAGTTTCTTCATGTGACTCTTAAAGTACGGTGACGGGGTTACGAACACCAGCACCTCAGAGTCCTCAACCACCTGGTTGATATCTGAAGAGAAGTTTATGCGGTTTACATCAAACTGTACGCCCGACAGGTAGGCCGGATTGTGTCCCAGACGTTTAAAGTCTGCAATGCGGTCATCACGGCGGATGTACCAGTTGATGGAGTCCTCGGTGGAAAGCAGAATCTTGGCAATGGCCGTAGCCCAACTGCCACCACCCATTATTGCCAGTTTACCTTGTGGAATTGCCATGATTCTATATTGTTAATCCTTTGATTCAGGTTTCATCTGCGGGAAGAACAGCACCTCCTGGATAGCCTGCTGTCCGGTCATGAGCATAACCAGACGGTCTATGCCGATGCCGATACCGCTTGTGGGAGGCATGCCGTACTCAAGGGCACGTACAAAGTCCTGATCAATGAACATTGCCTCATCATCACCCTTCTGGCTAAG
>Ga0265299_10003017_pt1 | contig 16727 bp, 23 predicted proteins | sample AusTroGonzalo_MG_4_FD_193485 | JGI IMG/M metagenome (GOLD analysis project Ga0265299, IMG submission 193485) | Bovine rumen microbial communities from tropical cattle in Woodstock, Queensland, Australia - Gonzalo_02 | ecosystem: Host-associated > Mammals > Digestive system > Stomach > Rumen ... | reverse complement strand
AGTCACCGCCAAAACCGCCACCGAAGCCACCATTGTTTCCACCACCATACATAGGTGTTACCGGCATAACCATGCCGTTGTTAGAATCTGTAAATGCCATAATTTTTTCCTCCATGTAATTTTTAATGGTCAAGGGCTATTCTCATAGCGAATAGTCCGTATATATTAAATGCGCATTTTAATATCAAAATTTGCCCTTAAACATCGGATGATTTCTCAACTGCATAGCATTATTAACCTGCTGCTGCGTAAATCTACCTGTGTTCAAAAAATATTGTATTATATCACCGGAATCAGTTAAGTTCTCCGGGATCTGAACGTTGAAGTTCTGTTTTAAGAACTGTGCCGGGTTTTGTTTGAAGTTGCTTATCAATTGTTGTAAGTTCATCATTTCTTCTTCTCTTTCCTCTCAAACTTTCAATTTCAGCCCACATGGTTTTCATCTGCCTGTCAATTTCATCGAACCTGAATTTCATATCAAATTCATTATTGACCGCAGGAGCCACTTCTGTGGTTTCTTCTTTTATCAGCTTATATTTTTCAAACACAGGCTTGTCCAATTGTGAAAAGCCCATTGTTTTTGAATAAATATAAGGAGCAGTTTCATCTTTTAGAATTACAGAATGGCCATAAGCTACAGGATAGTTTCTTGCTGCAGCTTCCGAAGGAACTGTAATAAGACTGTTCACTTGTGCCTGCTGCGCATTCTGCATCATTTGATTTTGCATAAAAAAGGGATAATTGCTGTTTGGAATCATTGATTTTCCTTTCTCCAATAATAGATTGGAACTTCATCTCCGCTATCCCAGGAATCATAATAGTCGCCGTTTTCTACTGCTATAACATGTGTTCCTGTAGCCAACAGATAAGATCCTATCGGATGATCATAACAAAACTTTTTAACCGAATAACAATTTGGGCAAGTATCAGGTATGACATGCTGACGATATCCTCTCTTGTAAAGGAATGAACCCCATACCGCATTGCTCGAGGGCATATCATCCAACTCGTAGCTCTCCAGGCATAACTCAACGTGCACATCTTTCCACTCTTGACCGGTCAACTTTGTAATTGCACGGATAACACAATCGCCTACTATTTTTTTTGAAGGATTGGGATTATAAAAAATATATGCCATACCTGTTTCTCACCTCTAAAAAAATAGTACAAAAAAAAGAGTGTGGGCAGAACCCACACTCTTTCCTGAAAAATTACTGTATTTTTACTACACTTATTATATTGTTTTGCACTCGATATATCTTGGATTTTACCGCAGCAGCCAAATTATCAACTTTTGTTTTCGTTATGTGCATTTCTTCTTCTATCATTAAATTAGTGTATTCATTGCACTTTAACAACAAATATTGCCATTCACTGTCTGTGAAATTACAATTTTCTTTAAGGTAATCCAAATCGATTTTTATAAATTCCTTATATTTCATCTTAATCAATTATAGCTATTTTACTCTGATTTTCTGTCCGATGAAAATAAGATTGGGATTTTTTATGTCGGGATTTAACCCTAACAACTTATCTTCACTAATATTAAATTTTATAGCGATTTTACCTAATATATCTCCTTTCTTCACAATATAATATTCAGGTGAATCTAAAACCGGAGAAAGATAAATCCTTTCCCCGGTTCTTATCAAATTAATATCTTTAATTTGTGGATTATATGAAGCCAATTCTTCGACAGTCATTTCATATGCTGCAGCAATACTGGTTAAAGTATCGCCTTTTTTAACATAATAAAATGCTCTTCCCGGAATTGTTGTTTTTTTCTTTTCATAAGTAATGGTCGGAATCTTACCATGCCCGGTCCACTTTCGACCATGAAGTCCTGGTTGTTTACCAATATTTTCTACTGCAGTTATCATTACTTTGCCTTCCCAGGATCCTGTGCATTCAATTGCTTTGCCATCTCCGATATAAACACCAACATGGCCTTGAAGCCAAAGTAGCTCTCCGATCTGAATATTGGAAAAATCCAAAGATTTATCTGTAGCCTTTTCCCAAATGGTCTGATCATTCATATCACGCATGCCATTTGAAGTGTAAACAATATTGGGAAATCCCCAGATTACACCTTTTATGAGTCCTACGCAATCAAATAACCTGGTATCATCAGGAAGTGCTAATAATACCGGAAGTCTACTCGGTTTATCCTTAGGAGTATACCACTCCGGATATTGTTTTGCCTTACCATAAATAAACGAAGGAGTCGCACACTGTCCGAACGTCCCCTTCGCATATTTGGTACTATATTTATTCTTTATTTCAAGACATTTATCGACTAACTCCTGACCTGTCATGCCTTTCCCCCCTTTAAAGCTTCAATGATCTGCTCTATTGACTGCCGAACCTTATCATATCCGACCATGGAACAAAGCCAAGAACAAAACATTAAAAATCCAACTGCTATCCAATAAACTCCATCCATAGGCACTTTTGCAATTACAGAATATGCCAGGCTTATTACGAGTGCCAATATAATTGAAACAACACTTGCAAGAATATTGTTCGGAATCTTCTTGTTGAAATCCTTAAGCAGCTTCTTAATTGCTTCGACCGTAAGACCGGTGAATAACGATACTGCCAACATGCCTGCTAACCACACAATTAATACCTTTACGTCCATAATTAGTTTCCTTTCTTAAAATCATCAATAATGATAATCACGATTATGATAATTAAGCCTATAATGATTATCAAACTACCCATAGTTAATCAATTTCTGCCCTTGTTTCAAATAAAAGGACATTTTTGTATTTCTGATCCATAACACCATTAGCACCAAGTTTGTGATATTTTTCGTAGCAATCTTTCCAATCCTGTAATTCCGATTCGTAGATAAAACCTCTGTCACGATATTTGTAGTAATCTTTTAACAGCTGACTTCTCATCTGTGCCTGTTGGGACTCCATTAAGATTTTGATCTGCTCGGAGTATTTGCTCATCTTCTTAATGGTCACAGAAATTAAAACAAAAATCGAAGGAAAACCAAGTATTGCAAAGATATTAAGAATAATCATTATTTTTTCCATAATTCAAGCCTTTCTATTCTTCTGTCAAAGTATATGTAACCTTCATCGTCTGATTAGCGGTTTTCGTTACATAGGAATCAAGGTTATTGATTGTTGCAAGGTATAAAGGATTGTGAACGATGCCAATATGATTCGTTTGGAAAATACCAGTTGACAACTTGTCCAATACCCCTGCACCCAATGAAGGATTTGTAATAAGACTTGCATACGAAACACTACCTGCATTTATCGGATAAACTGTCTTATTGACAACATCGTAAATATAATAAATGTTGCCACTTCTATCAGACATATAGACAAACCAACCACCATCCAACGATATATAACCTCTTCTTCTCCATCTTGCCGCTGATTCACCTGTGATTGTTGCAAGGTCTAACGTGTCGGTATGTTCGCTATTGTTAACATTAAACACTTCCGCAACTGATGAACCACTTGCTTCTGTCGGCTCTTTGAGAATACATAAAGCATAATTGCCAAAGAAACAAACGTGAATTACATCGGGATAGTCATAATCTCTCGGGTCATAGTTAGAAACAAGCAATGTGTTGCTTGATGAATTTGTAAACGATTTTTGCGTTAATGTTTCATTTTCGGCATCAAATTCGTAGTAATATACCGATTCGTTTGGTGCAACATATTTTCTGTTTTCAACGGCAGGGATAAATCTGAAAATTCCATTGCCCATATCAAAAACTTTGTCGCAACCATAATCAAGTGTTTTGCCCGATCTATTGTAGGCATCGCCAACTGTTGATAAATCAAATTCAACAGTTTTGGAATATCCGTTAAACACACTTCCTGTAATTAGACTTCGCCTTGTCTTAACGATTTTGAGTTTTCCGTCTGAATAATCTCCGCTAACATTTATAAGCCAATTACCATAAGCACTCGGCACATTGCAATTTATCACTCCCCTATCGCTTTGCAAGGATTCAAAATTGTAACTTCTTGATGGATGATACTGTCCACTTCTGTTGCCATATCCGATATATCCACCAACTCTCGATGTTAGGCAAACACACCCGATATTGCCGTTTGCTTGATTTGTTGCAAAATCATAAACAATCGAAACTTCTGTTCCGCTTTCGCTCGATTCCTGCGAGTTATAACTTCCCAATTCGTTAGGATTTCCACTATTAGAAACACCATAACTACCATTGCCAATCATCACATTACCCAAAGACATAAACTTGTTGCCTACTGTTTCGGGATTCTTTAACAGGAAAATTCCACCCAACGCATTTTTCCACAAATCGTTGTTGTCATAACTTCCTACACGAAAAGGATCGCACCCAGCCTCGCCAAAATGTCTTAAATATTCGGCAAGAACAGTATCTTGGAATGTGTTTTCCGATTTCACAATATACTTGATTTTTTTATTCACATCGTATAATTCAATCTTTGTTTTTCCGTGAATCATATCCTTGCTCCTCTCTTATGATGATTTGGTGTATTGAATTGTTAAATATCCAATAGAAATTGAGGTATTTCTTGTCTGTAATATTTTGATTTCTCCATTCTCATAAAAAGCATTTACACAATAGGATGACTCTATATCGCCATTAAAAACGGATAATGCCATTGCATTTATGATTTTTATGTCCGTTGAAAATGTATCAAAAGTTGTCCAAGTATTTGAATTAACGGCAACGGGACTTGTGTGTTTATCAATCGTCTTTTCATAAATCGTCTTTCCATCAATCCAAGTGCCAACAATATGTTCATCCGTTGAATAATGAACGGTAGGTACTCCTTGTGGTGTCCAAATGCCACTTCCTGCGGTGTCTGTGGTTTTGGTGTATTGAATAACGATTTTTCCGCTTTGATAATCATTTAAACCACGATGTAAGATTTGAACATTATCGTTCAAAAATCTTATAGCACCATAATAAGAACTTGATATATAAGCAGGTAAAACAACTGTTTCAACGATTGCACCATTTGAGATAGCATAAACTTCGCCTACGGCACTTGCCATCACATCAATATTAAGTGCCGAAACATCTATTGAAATAGGAGATGTACTCGGTATGCTTGATAATTCAAGTGTCTTTTCATAAAGTGGTTTTCCGTCTGTCCAAACACCGATTTCTCTTTCTTCTGTGGAATAAATTACAGGCTGGAATTTGCTATGCGTTGTGCCTGTTTGGATGCCGTAAACTGTGTAACTACTGTCTGAACTTGAATTAGCACCCGAAACTGATATGGTCTGCCCTTTCTTTAAATAAACCCCAAACGGATCACCACCATTTAAATTACTATGCCAAAAACCAGCAATATTTACACCATTTATAGAAATACTTGTTGAAGTATTTGCTGTCACAACAATATAAAAGTTTACGAAACAATCTTCGGTAGCCGTATATGACATTGAACTTCTGAACGCTGTTGACGATTTTATAACATTGTCGGTATCAATAAACACACCATCAATTCCACCTGCACTTGCAAGGTCAACGATGGTTTTATTGTTCGTGTTATCGTCTGATACATTAGCACCACCGACAAATTGCAATCCTGCCCTTGCCGTCATTGAATTGCCGTTTTCGTCTATGATGGTATGTCCACCTGTGCCGCCGCCACCACTTCCCATTTCATCGGTAACAACTACGGCTGTCCATTTCGTAGGATCGAATGTGCCTGTTGTGGATGCCGTACACTTATACAATACACTTTCATATATACAGTAATCGTCTGCTGCATAGGATGAAGTGCTATCGTACTCTTCAGCTATGTTTAAATTCGCAAGGTCTGTTACATCCTTTACTGTGGTTTTCTTACTTGCATAAGAACCACTATTTTCCTGTGATATTGCCAAAATATCTGCATTGTTTACTTGTGATGCACTTGTTAATTCACTAAATGCTTTCATTAACTATTTCCCTCCAAAATCATTTCTTCGCCATCTTCTGTGGTTAAGGTTTCGCCATCTTCTGTGCCTAAATATTCTCCGGCAAAATCAAGCAATACTGAAACAGAATCACTTGCAGAATCAAATCCGATTTCGATAATATCCCAATCAAGTGCAACATCGGTAACAAGTATTGTGCCATCCCACTTGCCATCGCCGACAAGTCCTGCACCCGATGCGTAAAGCCATACACCGCCTCGAGGTATTTCGATGCTACCGCCTACCGATTGCATATACACTTCAAATTGTTGCATATCGTTTGCCTGTAACGGCAGAATATACATAAGATGCAATACATGTTTGCCATCAACCCATGTTTCTGTTGGATAAAATTCGGTATTTGTGGAATCAATCAAGTATGTGACGATTCCTTGTGTATAATCTTCAATCGCTTCGGATTCCAAATTGACTTCAACGTGAATCTGTGCTTTCGTCTGTGTGTTGGATGCGATCCTTGCCAATAATAACCGGACATTTTCATCCTCTCCGATGGAGATCGGCGCAACATTTCGCAGCTCGTAGGAAGTAAACTCGTTCTTTGAAACTGTCGACAAAAGCCCCTGCAGGTTCTTATCCGTTTTCGATTGCGAATGTTTCTGCCCAGGAATGCCGGACAAAACACATTCACCATTATATTTGAACGAATAACCCATAACGCAGAATTTATTCGTTGCGCTTCCCTGACCGTTTGGATATTGAAGTACATCCCCAAGATCATACTGAAATCCAAAAGGCACTTTTACAGAGCAGGCATTAAATTCAATATTTGACAAAGCATTAATAATGTTTGTCATATATTCTTCACGCATTATCCGGGAAACCTGAAAGAATGGATTATTACCAATATTCAAAGTATAACCATCATCTACAGCTGCATGATAATATTCAACTGTTTTATCTTCCTCAACATAAATGGTTACACCTGTATATCTGATTACTTCATCACCATAAGTAGATCCTTTATATCTGACAGTATGTGGAATGGAATCATCCACAGAATTATGAAACGTACCCAAGATAAGATTCCCGGACCTATTCATAACAGCAAACGAGCAAAGCGAAACGGCAATCCAATAAATATAATCTCGCCAGGTTTCGATATCTCCCATTGTATTTAAAACGAGAGTCTTATTTCCATTCGGCAATGCTTCAACTTCTGCTCTACTCATTCCGAATGTAACACCGCAAGCTTGACAAGCAAGCGACAAAAGATCATAAGCAAAGCCATTGGTACCTGCATCAGTTCCAATAGCTATATTAAATTTGCTCATACGATCATAAGCGGTTAAAGCAACCATACCTGCAGAATGCTTAGCTTCATCAATCGTATAAACACCAACAGGAATATCCGTATTGCCGATTGTTACAACCGGGGAGATTTCTTTTCTCTCCCATTCATTTCGGTCAATTTCGATATCCATCATTGTTATATTCAATTGTCCGATATATGCACCGCCTAAACGGAACTCACTTGGTCCTGAAATTTGATTATTCAAAGAAAAACTGTTTCGAAAAACGTTCTCCTTGCCAAATTCTTCATTCCCAATGGTTCCGCTTACGTCATAGTGCTGTATAGATTGTTTTGATTCGGTTAACAATGCATACATAATTAATTCTCAATTAAATCAAACGATACTTTCCAAATACCTGTGGTAACTTCCAAATCCTGCGAATGCTCAACAATATTCTTATTGTAATTTCGCATTACCATACTTCTTTGCTTATAAGCACTTGTAGTAAAATCGTAAATATCAACTGTCAAGGCGGTCAAACTGTCTCTCCAGCCTTCAAGAGTTGGAATAAAATTTGAAAGCATTGTGTAAGAAATACTTAATGTCAATTTATTGACTCTTGTAATCTGTCTTACATCAGTTCCGGCTTCACTCTCGTTTACATTTTCTATTGTATCATATTTTTCCGACATTGAACCACTAAAAGGTATCGCAGTATTATTTATTTTTATCGGATAATTTTTCAAAATAGGAATCGTTGCCATTATCTGCCTCCTGATCTATAGTTAGATATATCCAATGCCCTAACAACCTGTGTCTGAACAAGTTCATCACCAATATAAATCGGGAAAATAAAATCTCCACCGCCTGCGCCTGCTCCAGCAAAGGAAACAGATGGATTAAAAGCATTGGAAACATTTTTTGATAAGTTCTCCATGGCATTAATACTGTCCCCGGAATCGATTCCCAAAGCCAAACCTTCATTAATCATTTCACCATATTGTTTGAAAACTCTTGAAGGACTGTGTATATCAAATCCTTCAGTAAAGATATTTTTAATGCCATTTACCATATTGGTAGCAGAATCTTTTAGTTTACCCCAGCCTTTTGTAAATCCATCAGCAATACCCTCAAGACATTTCATTCCGATACCGGCCCAATCAATATTGGTAAACGATTCAACAATCGCATTAAGTGATTTCTTCCAAAAATCACCTGACAGCATTTCCATAATCGCACTACCCATTGAAGAAATCAAAGTGTAGATAAGCTGAAATGCCAGGGAGATAATCTGCGGCAATAATGAAAGTGCCGTAGCAATTAATTGATAAACTATTTTTGTTGTAGCAAGAGAAATCTCAGGCAGATTATCCAAAATACCTTCAGCCAAAGCATTGATTATTTTAAATGCTGCGTCAAGAATCACATCAAGATTGCTCAAAAGTACATCAACCAATTTCATTATTACATCAATGGCAACCGGAATTAATGTAGGAATCGCCTCAGATATGCCTGTGGCCAATGTATCAATTAAAGTTACCGCCAATTGCAAAATTTCAGGCAAGAACTCCAAAACTTTTTCAAGAATATTGAAAAATACAGGCGGAACTACATTGACTAACATAGTCAGCACACCTGGTAATGTATTAAGAAGTGTAGGTAAGACCACATTTCCTATGGCATCCAAAATTGTAGGTGCCAAAGTATAGGTCATTTCGGCAATACTTGAAACTAATTCCGGGAAATGTTCTCCGATTCCTGAAATTACCCTCGGAAAAATCTTTGTTACAAGATTAAGCACCTTATCACCTGCATTTTCTATTCCTACCAACAATTTGTCGGTACCGTTTTCGATAAGTTCATCCGCACCTTCTTCGCCAGAGAAAAGACGAGTAAAACCATCCGTCAAATCGCTTAATCCGGGCAAAAGTTCAGAAAGAATGTTTCTCTTTATGCCGGACATAGCGGTCTGCAGATCCTGTAAGTTATCCTGAAACTTAGCTGATGCCTTTACAGCATCTTCACTCATAACACCACCAAGCTCACGAACTCGGTCTCGCATAGCCTGTGTATCTTCTGCAGACATATTAAGAAGTGCTCCAAGTTCGGTAGCACCTCTGCCTAAAAGTTTACCGGCAATATAAGTTCTTTCTGTGGTATCTTCAACATTCTGTAATCCGGCAATTGTCGCTTCAAATATCTCTTCCTGCGACATATTTGCAAGTTCTTCCTGTGTAAGACCTATGCGCTCAAAGGCTTCATTTCCACTCTCAACAGCATTGGCCAAAGTTTTCATTGATGCCTTCATAGATTCCATTGAAGATCCTGAATGTTGCATAACCGCATCCCACTCCTGATATGCTTCAATAGAAATTCCCATTTTTTGCGACATTTTATCGATATTATCGCCATAAGCAGCAACTTCAGATGCACCATCTATTACAGATTTTGTTGCAGCTACCGTTGCGGTACCCATAGCAGCAAAAGCAGTCACACCGGCAACCGCCGCACCTGCAGCACCTTTACCCAAAGTCTTAAGAACAGATCCAAACGACATTGCACTCTTTTCAGAATTGTCTAAAGATTTATCATATTCTTTTGTATCAAGTGTTAATTTAGCAACAAGGTCAAATACATCCATAATTTAACCCTCTAATTTCTTTCTTATTCTGTCTATTATTTCTTCTTTTGTTTCTTCTTTTTTGGGCTTTTTCGGTTCAGAAATGTCTTTAAACCTTTCCTTAACCAAATCTTCGGCAGCACCGAATCTCTTGCCCAGAGTATTCGCAATTATATATCCAACATCTGTTATGTAATATTGAAAGCTCTTCATTTTCTGCTTATTCTTAAAAAAGGATATGCAATGTTCAATCACATATCCCTTTCCTAATAAATCAAGCAAATCTAACCTTATTGTTTCGGTACAATCCCGATATCCGTCTGCCCCAATTGTACCAATGAGATAAAAAAACTTATTACACCTTCATCAGACATTAATTCTCCGATTGCTTTTAAGAACTCACTCATTGTATGGTTGTCGATATCTGCAGGATCTACGAAACAACATAAAGCCATAACTTCGATTGTTTTTTCTGCATTTTCATCCAACATTTTATCAAAAAGTGTTGACAGATTTTTCTTCGACTGAGCTTTCCATAACTTCTTATTTGTTTCTATGGCTTTTTGTCTTTCCTCACCGGTTAATCCATCAAGATTGATAAGATTTTCAGGTTTGGTCTTACGCAATTCCATAATATCTGTTACATCAAGCCATTCTTCAACGCTCTTCTTGATCTTAACTGACTGTGCAAAAAACTCTCTTGGTGTGCAATTGGCTAAATTTTTCATAAATCATAAACTCCTTTATATGATTATTCCGCTACAGCTGTAGCAATTATCTGCAAATTACCGGTAACAGATGCGATTGTGATGGTATCGGTTGTATCATCATAAGCGGTAGAAGTTACATCTTCGCCGCCCATAAGAACTATAACATTTGCAATTGCGTAATCATCATCTGCAGTAAGTTCTGCTTCAAACGCTCCCTGGTTTGCAACAGCAGATGCAGTAAATGAAGAACTTACATGAGTAAGAATCTGATTTACGGTCCAAGCGGTTACATCTTCAGGATCCATTGAATAGAACTTCATAGGAACTACAGACTGTGCATTAATTGAAACATGACCTGTGATTGTAAGAGCAATCTGTCCTTTTCCGTTCTTTGTGGTCTGCAGAGAGAAACCGCCGGTTGAAAGTGCATTCATTAACTGAACTGCTACAAGACCGCCATCTGCTCTATCGCCTACCCACCAGATATCAGCAAAATCTGTCTGTTCAAGTTTTGCTCTGGGAATAACAGCACTATGAGTTGTATCGATATCAGCACAACCAAGTGCCATTTTGATAAGTTCCAGACTTGTTCCGAGTGATGTTGTTGAAAGAGAACAATCCCAACCATCAAGGTGCTTTAATTCCTTCATATTATTGGGAACGTTATCAACATCTTCGCCTAAATCCGAAAATGTCGGCACGCAACTCGGATTAATACCACCGGTTGTTGCACAAATAATATCTTCATCCGCAGGAGCAGCAGGATTCGCAGGATCGAATCTCTTTAAGAGAACACCGGCATCCATCTGCAATGCATTAAATGTATCCTGTGGAATAACAGTAAATCTGCCCATTTGTTTTCCTCCTCTAATAAGCCGTCAAAAATTCGGCCTGAATATTAATATAATTTCCTCTAACCAATTCATTTGGATTAGATAATCTCTGTGAAAAAGGTTTGCCTTTAGTAATATACAATCTTCCATTTTCAATCGGAATTGTTGGCGGTACCATTTTTGCTATGTATTCAGCAATTTCTTTCGCCTTATTTTCAACAAATTCCCAAGAAGATGTATTTGTATCCCAGATTTTAGCTGTCAGATTAATTACATCATCAAGACTTCCTGTTGATAAACTATAAGCGATATATTTCTCGCCTCTAATATCATCATCATCCGGGACAGTATTTTCATCCCATGCAGGAATGCCAAATCCACTCCAAAATTGGTGTAATGCTTGTGCTTTATCCATATTGTTACCTCGGCAATGAATCAAGTTCTTCTGCAGTTACCTGGCGCATATTAAGACTTGCAGATGTTGGAGTATGGTTATCATCTCCATCAGATGTAATCCGAAATATCTTGCCGTCTTTTTTTCTCTTAATAATATCGTAATATTGCAAATTGATATTTTTACGAGTTGTAATGGTATACAAAGAAGTTACACCTTGTGCATCACCTATTCTCGCTTCCATAGACGAATCATAAACAATTGCAACCTGAATAGGCGCACCTTCTTTCCATTCATATTTTACACCGCCATATCCATCAGGAATTGTGGTTTTATCCATTATATAGCACGTTTCCATGCTTTCATCTAATAAACTCATGGTAACTTCCTATACGGATTAAGCATACGAGAAAACTGTGCATTATCAAATACACTCATTCCGCCCTTTCCACTTGCATTTGTGCCTTTATTGTATGAATAACCACCAAAACTTTCGCTCTGAAAAGCAGAATTGGCTTCAGAACCTGCGCCGCCATTTGCTTTCATCCAATCATCCGCCCATTTGTCGGCATCAAGAATTGTCTTGGGTACATCCATAAGCCAAACAGATCCGTAAAAGGTTTTATCCGCAGGAACTTCGTTAAATACACCCAAGGGAATACGCTCTCTGAATAAAGCAAAATACTGACCTTCTTCCAGCGTTATCTCTTTCCCATTGCAAGATATGACACCATTCACAATGGATATCTCACCGCTGTGACGTTCATAATCAAAATAGTTATGCAGATAAGCACAGATTTCAGTCAGCATTTTTCTTTCTACCTCTCTTTTTGGGTTTCGGTTCTTCGACTATTGGCTCTTCAACTACAGCCTCTTCAATCGGCTCTTCTTTAACTTCAGGCTTTTCCTCGGCTTTCTTTTTCTCTTTTACGAGTTCGATTACCGGTTTGCCTCTACGGTTTTTATCTGTTGAAAGTTCCTCAAGCCTTTTAGCATCTACTTTCAAACCATCCCGGGGAAATGTATCCCCGGGATTGTACGGATGCATATTGTCTTTCATATCTTTAAAATATGAGATTGCTTTATACATGCTTTAAACTCCTACTTCCTCGAATGTTAAGCCGGTAAGATCAAATACCTGCTTAGTTTTCTTCGAATCGTTGCTCTGTACAAGAACAAATTTCTGATTCTTGTTAGAAATCTTGAATACACCGTTTCTATCCTGGTCATCAATGCACTCAACAAGATCCATTCCACTTGCGCTGGGCTGCAAACCAACTTTAAGACTTGTAACTGTCTGCGCAGGATCTGACCACTTAAGTGCCAGGAAATATCCATCACCGGATAAAGGTCCTGCAGGTGATAATCCACCTTCGATAAACTTAAGTTCGCCGGAAATCTTGTTTCCTGTAACAGTTACGTTACTCTGCATATCACTTGCTTTCTTTTCTGTCCAAGGGAATGATGCCTCATCAGTTTCGGACGTAACTGTGAGGCCTACGAGGGGTTTGCATCAATGGCTACGATTGCTACGCCATCAGCATACTCGAACCAGAGTTTCATACCCTTAACAGCAAATGACTCACCTACAGCTGTTCCATAGTTGCCCTGTACGTGGAAACCGATAAGGTTTGTAACACCATCAGTTGTATATACAAGACCGAGTTTTGCGAACTGTGTTGAAGGATCGATGTAGTAAAGAACAAGGTTGTCAGCAGGAAGTGCAATTACAGAACCCTGCTCGATTTCAGATGAAAGAATCATAACATCTGCGCCCATGAAATTCTTTACGTAATCAATGCCAAACATTGTCTGAATTGAAATGCTTGCATCACCAAGATAATCGTAAGCATCAATAGTATTAACGAATACGATTGTACTTGTAGCATTCTTACGCATCTTTTTGAATTTGTCTTTTACAAGACCGATTGCAGCAGCTACAGCCTTCTGGAAGTTAGCCTTGCTTGCTGTCATTGCGTAAGTATCATCTGTGAGCTTTGTAATGAACTCTTCGAGAACTTCTGCCTGCAATTCGTCAAGGAATGCATCATCTGTCTTTTCAACAGCTACCTGCTCGCCGTACTTATCAACATCTTCGATAGTTACAGCTTTTGCATATTTCTCGAGTGTCAGATCTTCATATCCGATTTCCTGAACTGTTGCCTTGGAATAAGGAATAACAGCACCGGGATTAACCGAACCGCTTTCAAGTGTTACGGATGCGGTATAAGATACAAGCTTTGTGCCTGCTGCCTTTTTAATAGGTCTTGAAATGCCAAGAACTTCCTGGAGTGCTGTCCAGTTCTTCGCAAATCTTGTTACAAAATCTACCTCTCTTGCTGTAATATCAGTAAAAGTATTGGGGAGATTTGTTCTGGGAGTGGTTAATGTTTCTACAGCCATTTTTCTCATCCTTTCTGAGCTGCTTCCAGATATTCGGCCCATGCCTTCTGTCTTTCGGCAGTATCTTTAATTTCCATAATTTCTTCACGTGTCTTTGCTTTTCCACCGCCTGATGCCGGAGGAGTTGCAGTTTTGGCACCCTGTGTACCTGTCTTTTCAATGAAATCAGCCCATTCTTCCGAAAGACTCTTTTTAAGTTCATCGACACCTTCAATCTTTCCGTCTTTGTCCAGCTTCAAACCGTCAATGTCGGAAATCTTTGTTACAGAATCGATTCTCTTATCAGAAATGCCGATCTCCTTTAACAATGCCTTAAATGCATTTGTCTTTTCGGCTTTTGTCTTTTCAGACTCGATGCCTTTTTTGTAATCGGCAAATTCTTCCTTTATTGCCTCATACTTGACTTTGTAACTATCCTTGTTGGAATCTTCCAGATCCTTGACCTGCTTTTCCAGCTTAGTCACTTTGTCCTGTTCTGCATCAAACTTTTCGGCTTTGTCCTTATAGGTGTCTCTTTCTGCTTTGAGAGCATCTACAGTTTCTGCATGTGCATTAATAATTTCATCAACTTTGTCAGCCTCAATTCCAAGGGCTGTAAGGAACTTGCGTGTAAGTGCCATATTATTCTCCTTTTCTTACTGTACTTCGCCACACATTCTTTTGTGTTCAAAAAAGTTTATTTAACTACAAAATAGCACATTTTGTATGTTAAATCAAGATTATATATTAAATTTAGATTTAATAATAAATCTAAATTTAATTTCCTTGCAATTCATCCTTTAAATATTGTTTATATTCATCTAAGTGATTTTCAATCGCAGGTTTTAAATAAGGCTGCGGCTTCATGCCGTTTGTTGTATGCCAATTCCCCTTATCATCCTGGTAACTCCAAGGTGTCGGTCTGCCGCCTCCGCCCTCGGCAAACTTGCCGGTACCAAATTCCACATAAGGAGCATATTCAACATTAGTTCCGACATATACAGTCTCATCATCCACCTGATGAGATATAGAGTTCTTCAATCGGCTTGTATCTGTCGGACACAATTCCTTAGCATATCTTTCAACAACACGACCAATTGTTTCCAGAGCCTTGGCCACAGCTTCATCTTTCGCTTGGATCACTTCAATTTTATGACTTATAACTTCTATACTCATTAATAAAGCACCTCTTCTTTATCTGTAATATAACCTAAATCATAAACTGTCTTATTTTTCTCAAGGCATTCTTTTATAATATCCGATATTTCTTTCTGAGTTCTGCCCCAAGCCATTGGTATCATTGGAAATGCTTCACCAAATTTTTTTAAATATTTATCAAAATCGCTCATTATAAAACCTCCACTATCTTTCTGTATGCATCAACAGTATTCGGCATAAATTTTTCCATCATTTCAAGTTCTTTTCCATTTGTTGTGATGGCTGAATTAACATTAGCCCAAGCCTCTTCTGCTGCCATATATTGCCTTGTAATGTCCTTAACCTTTTTTTGATTAGTTGCATCAAATCCTAAATCAGTTAATGCAGATTTAAGTTCTTTTTCACGATTATCAAATCTTTTATTATAATCTCCATTATAATACCGATCTCCATGTCCCCATCCTGTAAGGCCTTTATCAAGAGTATGGTAAAATCCATCTAAAGCATCCTGAACACCGCCACTTGCATTGTAATCAGCTTCCGTTTTAAACATTTCATAGCCCAGCTTAGTTTTTCCGCTTAAATATTCATACATTTTTGTTGTTGATGAATGTGTAAATTCATTTTCATCCTCTACCAATAATGGCTTCAGATTTTCCATGTCTAATCTAAGCGCACTTAAAAATTCATCAGAATTTGATGCTGTTGGTTTAATTCTATCAACAGAAATATTGCCCCGGCATTTTTCATTTATATAATCTATTTCGGAATGATTTATTTTTTCATTATCCCCAATCATAAATGAAAATTTATGTCCTGATTCATGTGCCAATGTAGAATATTTGTCAACTCCTTCATAAGAGCCTTTATTATATGAAAAATGAATTGAATTACCTACAGGTGAATAATATCCGCCTTTTTTATCAAGTGTATATAATCCTTCATTGCCAAACATTTCATACAATTTTCGGTTTTCTGCAGAATCAACCTTTTCATAAAATTCCTGATAATCTTTCTCTTTCATAACTTTTTCAAGCTTATCCAATTTTAATTCTTTAGGCTCTTCTTTTACAGGTTCTTCTTTTGTTTCTTCTTTGGATTCCTTATCCTTGGCATGTTTCCATTCCTCATAGGTCATATCGCCAAGTTTATCATCCTTGCGCTCGTCATTATAAGGATAGCCTACAATATCATCTACAAGAGTGCATCTGCAGTTATAAAACATTTCAGGCTCTGCACTCGGATCTCCGGGAAAAGAAATTGTATATCCATCAACTTTAAAATCTTCTTTATACGGAATACTCATTCCGTCAAGGTGCCTATGCTCTGCACGAGTTTTTTCATCCAATGTGGCAATCCATTTTTTATTGGTCTGTATACCTAATTTCTCGGCTCTCTCGTATGAGTCTATTCTTCCTTTGTTTCGGCAGCAGTCGT
>Ga0265299_10003015_pt1 | contig 16732 bp, 19 predicted proteins | sample AusTroGonzalo_MG_4_FD_193485 | JGI IMG/M metagenome (GOLD analysis project Ga0265299, IMG submission 193485) | Bovine rumen microbial communities from tropical cattle in Woodstock, Queensland, Australia - Gonzalo_02 | ecosystem: Host-associated > Mammals > Digestive system > Stomach > Rumen ... | reverse complement strand
CCTTTATTTACAAAAATAATGCTTTTTCGTGGTTTTTTTGGAAAAACCACTTATTCTCCCCTCATAAGAGCAGAAAAGGGCAGTTTTTACTGCCTTTTTCTGAAAAAAATGAGAGAGGGGAGCAAATAGGATGCTTGCAGGAGTGAAATGATAAAAATGGAGATAGAAAGCATCAGAATTGAGGACTTAAAGCCTTATGAAAACAATCCCAGACACAATGATGAGGCGGTTGAGGGTGTCAAGGAGTCAATCAAACAATTTGGGTTTAAGATTCCGATTGTTATTGATAAAAATAATGTGATTGTTTGCGGTCACACGAGATACAAGGCAAGTGTAGCTCTTGGACTCAATGAGATCCCTTGCATCAGAGCGGATGACCTAACAGATGACCAGATCAGGGCATTCAGAATTGCAGATAATAAAGTCTCTGAGGTTGCTGAGTGGGATTTGGACAAATTGCAGATAGAACTTGAGGACATTTCACTTGATATGTCCTCTTTTGGCATTGATATGGAATCATTTGACCTCTCAGATGATGATGGTGGCTATTATGGAGATGAAAGAGAGCGGACAAATAAGGCATATAACATGGATTTAATTGATTATGAGAATTTGACCAATGATTTTTGGCAGATGCCCACAATCAAGAATGACAATTTCATCCCAGATGACATCATTGGTTTTAATTATGCCAGATCAAGCAAGAACAAAAACTGTGGGATCCATTTTTATGTTGACGATTATCAGTTTGAGAGAGTCTGGAACTATCCAGAGAAATATGTTGATGTCCTTTGGGAGTATGACTGCATTTTAAGTCCAGATTTTTCACTTTATCTGGACATGCCAATGCCAATGAAAATCTGGAACATATACAGATCAAGGCAGATTGGTGCATTTTATCAAAGTCGAGGCATCAGAGTGATTCCCACAATCTCATGGGCAGAGAAAGAGACATTTGAGTTTTGTTTTAGGGGCATCCCAAAGGGCAGTATTGTCTCTGTGTCAACAATTGGTGTCAAAGAGAAAAAGACTGCTCTTGAGATATGGCATGAGGGCATGACTGAAATGATAAAGCGCATTGAGCCAAGTGCAATTCTTGTCTATGGTGGCAAATTGGACTTTGACTATAAAGATATAAAGACAATCAATTTTGAAAATAAAGTCACTGAGAATTGGAAAAAAAGTGAGGATATTGAAAAATGCTAAAAATTGATTTACAATTTTTTGGAGGGAGAGGTTCATCAAGTGGTGGAAGTAGTAGTTTACCACTTGCACATCCAACAGGGGGTGCAGGGAATAGCAATGCTCCTTGGGGTAATGCTCCAAACGTGCAGAGTCCATCAACATTGAGGGAGGCACTTGGCAATAAGGGTGCTCCAATGTCAATGGCAGATGCAGTCCGAGGTGCAAATCCTTATTATGATGGTACATATAGAGAGTTTTCTGAGAACTGTCAGAGAGCAGTTGTTGCATATGAGGCAAGGCGCAGAGGTTACAATGTAACTGCTCAACCAACATATGAGGGAGACAAGTTGCCACAGGTTGTTGCAAGCAATGGCAGGTGGCAGGGTGCATTTAAGGGAGCAAAGACTGAGATGGTCAGTGGTAAAAATGCCAAGGAAGTCCAGAATAACATTGAGTCCAAGATGAAAGAATATGGAAATGACTCAAGGGCGGTTGTTGGTGTTCAATGGAAAAATGGCGGTGGTCATGTTTTCAATGTTGAACGTCAAAATGGAAAAACTCACTATGTTGATGCCCAGATTGGTGCCAGATATAAGCCATCAGAGGTGCTTGGCATGGCAAAGCCAAATAGTGTAAGGCTTGTCAGAACTGACAATCTGAAATTCTCAGATAGAGCAAAGAAATCTATTGAGAAAAGCGGATCAAGAACAAATAGTTAGTTTTTTCTAAGGAGGCGAATGCTATGATTGCTTATGAAGTAGCCTATGAAAAAGCCAAAGAGCTGAAAAAGGAGATTGACAATTGCATTGAATACGAAAATGGTTATGTTTTCGGATTCAGTGGAGATGATGACTATATTGGAGGCGGTCATGCTCCTGTGGTCATCTTGAAAGAGGATGGAAAAGCAATTCCATTCAATGCCTTTATTGCACAGGGCACAGGGCAGGAAATAAGAGAAATACAGATATAAAGATTAAAGCATCCGAGAGGGTGCTTTTTTATTGCCATGAAAATGAGATGAAAAACGAGGTGGAAAAATGGCAAAGATGGACTTAAACAAACAGGCAAATGAAATACTAAGGATTGCAGAGGAAAGCGGTGCACAGTCCAATTTCTTTTTTGTGACCACATTCAAAAGGTATCAAGTGCAGTTAAAAATCCTCAATGACTTGGAGAAGTCTTTGATAAAGGAGGGAATGCAAGTTACCAAAGAATATGTCAAAGGGCGCAAAAATGTATATAGCAATCCTGCAATCTCTGACTATAACAGGACAACGGACTCTGCAAATAAAACAGTCGCAACATTGATGAGAATACTCAAGAATTATGGAGTTGATGAGTCATCAAATGAGGAAACGGATCCTTTGATGGCAATTATCAATGGTGGCGGTGAGGATTGAATAAAGCATATGAATTTTGCAAGAGTTCCGTAAGAAAAAAGACAACTCCCAAATATGTCCGATTGCAGATGAAGATTTTTATAAAAGTCTGTGATGGCAAAGATAAAAAATATATTGTTAGTGAGAAAAAGGTCAAACAGGTTGAAAATATCCTCAAAATATTAAACATGCCCAAAGGATTAAGGGCAGGAGAGTCATTGTATAACTGCACAACAGGTTATCAATGGCTTTTTTACATTGCAATACTCTGCACTGTGTACAGAGACAATGAGGAAAAAAGGCGATATGAAACAGGAGTCCTTGAGATTTGCCGAAAGAATTTCAAAACATACACCATTGCAACCATATTTATCATTTTGTTCTTGACCGAGCCAAAGTTCTCCAAGTTTTACAGTGTAGCTCCAGATGGTAGCTTATCGAGGGAAATCCGAGAGGCAATTGCCGAGACAATCAGATCATCTCCACTTGTATATGAGTACAAAGACCAAAAGAGATTCAAGATTTTAAGAGATTATATACAGTTCATTCCAACACAGACACAGTACATTCCACTTTCCTATTCAACATCAAGGATGGATGGAAAACTCCCAAATGCATTCATAGCAGATGAAGTTGGAGCACTGCCTATCTCATATCCTATTGAGGCAATGAGATCAGGACAGTTAAATATATTGAACAAATTAGGATTCATAATCTCAACAAAATATCCGACAATTGATAATCCCTTTGAGAATGAGATTGCCTATGCCAAGAAAGTCCTTGATGGACTTGAAAAGGATGAGGCAATCTTTTCACTACTCTATGAGCCAGATGAGACAAAGGGATGGGAGACCAATGATGTGATTATGAAACAGGCAAATCCTGTTGCTCTTGAGATTCCAGAGATTTGGCAAGACCTTATCAAGAAAAGAGCCAAGGCAATTGCAGTTGAGTCCTCAAGAGAGAATTTTGTCACTAAGCACTGCAACATTATTTATCAAGGTGTGGGCACTGAGACATACATTGATGTCAAGGATGTGCAGGAATGCAAGGTTGCAAAGATAGATTGGACAGGCAGGGTTGTTTATATCGGTCTTGACTTATCACAAACAGATGACAACACATCTGTTGCAATGGTCAGTGTGGATGATGACAACAACATTCTTGCAGAGTCCTTTGCCTTTATACCAGAGGACAGAGTTGATGAAAAGCAAATCTCTGAAAAGGTTGATTATAGAGAGTTATTAAGGACAGGGAAAGTCATTGCCTGTGGTGACAGGGTCATTGATTATTCAGTTGTTGAGGATTTCATCCTTGGAATAGAGGAGAAATATGGAGTCCAGATCCAAGCAATTGGATATGACAGATGGAATGCTCTTTCAACTGCTCAGAAACTTGAAAAGGCAGGATATAACATGATCGAGGTGAGACAACATTCATCTGTCCTCCATCCTCCAACAAAACTACTCAAGGAAAAGATCTTGAGTCATGAGTTTAAATATACAAACAATCGACTATTAGAGATAAATTTCCAAAATGCAAGATGTGTCTATGACACTAACAAAAATCAATATGTGAACAAAAAGAAATCCACAGGCAAGGTGGACATGGTAGTTGGTTTAATCAACGCAACCTATCTCTTGCAACAAGATGTATTCCTAAATCAGATGGATTTCACAATTCAAACATTCTAGGAAAGGAGAGAATCAATGGGATGGTTTGATTTTTTATGGGAAAGAGATTCCACTCCTCAAGATCCTGTGCCAGAACAACCTCAACCTCCAATTGTTGATGATGTGCTCCTGCAAGCATTACTCAATGGAGAGACCATCACAAGAGAAAAGGTTTTGACACTGCCATCAGTCAATGGAGCGGTTGATTTCATCTCAAACTGTGTAGCCTGTATGCCGGTAAAGCTCTATAAGGTCAAGCAGGGCAAGGTTGAGGAGATTGAGGATGAAAGAGTCAAGATGCTCAATGGTGACACAGGAGACACTCTGGATGCTTTTCAGATGAAAAAAGCAATGGTCTCTGATTTTCTTTTGGGCAAGGGCGGTTATTGTTACATCAGAAAAAGCAGAAATGATGTGACAGGACTTTTCTATGTCGAGGACAGATATATCACCATCATGAAAGTCTATGAGCCTATTTTCAAGCAATATCAGATTTTTGTTGGTGGCTTTGAAAAAGGCAACGAGAAACAGTATGGCACATATCAACCTTGGCAGTTTATAAAACTGCTCAGAAATACCAAGGATGGTGCAAGTGGTGTTGGACTGACAGTGGAGGTCTCAAAGGCTCTTGAGACTGCCTATCAGACTTTGCTCTATCAGCTTGGCATGGTCTCCACAGGAGGAAACAAAAAAGGATTCCTAAAATCACAGAGAAAACTTGGACAGGATGAGATCAATGTTCTCAAACAGGCTTGGAAAAATCTCTATGCCAATAACAATGAGAATGTTGTTGTGCTCAATAATGGTCTTGAGTTCCAAGAGGCAAGCAGTTCCGCAACAGAGACTCAGCTAAACGAGTCAAAAAAGACATTGCAGGATGAAATCAATTCACTATTTCATCTCTATCCAGATGATTTTGAGAGGACATTCAAAGAGGCAATATATCCAATAGTTAAAGCCTTTGAAACTGCTCTCAATCGTGACCTGCTCCTTGAGAAAGAAAAGAAAAATCATTTCTTTGAGTTTGATGTCAAGGAGATTGTGAGAGTCTCAATAAAAGAGAGATATGAGGCTTATAAGACTGCCAAGGAGACAGGATTCATGACACTCAATGAAATCCGCAGGAGAGAGAATATGGAATACATTGAGGGTCTTGATGTGGTCAATGTTGGTCTTGGAGCGGTTCTCTATGACACAAACAAGCATGTCTACTATACACCAAACACTGACACAATCGGTGACATTGGTGATGGAGGTTCAGAGGAGACTCAAGAGGAGAAAGAGGAGGAGCTTAAAAAGACACAGGACATGCTCATTGGTCATGAACTAGCAAAGGAATTTGATGAGAGCGGAAACTCAAGTGATGCATGAGGAGGTATCAAATGAAAATCAAAATCAGAAATGACAGTGTTGAGATAGAGGGATATGTCAACGCAGTTGAAAGAAAATCAAGACCTCTGATGTCAAGGATGGGCAAATTCATTGAGAGAATTTGTAAAGGTGCTTTTAAAAAGTCGATTGAGAGGAATGATGATGTGCGACTCCTCTTAAATCATGATCCAAATAAAGACCTTGGAGGTACAAGAGACGGAAATCTTGAACTAACAGAGGATAACATTGGTCTCCATGCGAGGGCAACCATCAGTGATAAGGATGTTGTCCAGAAAGCCAGAAATGGTGATCTAGTCGGTTGGTCTTTTGGCTTTTTAGACAGAGATGTTGAGCAGAAAAGAGATGAGGATGGACTCCCTCTTAGAGATGTAAAAGACTTAGATCTCAAGGAGGTCTCACTCCTAGATAAAAGCAAGACTCCTGCCTATGATGGCACACTTGTTGCAGTTCGGTCTGAGGAGGAATCAATTTTTTATGCTGAGACCTTTGCAGATGACATCCAGATCAGAGAGGAGACATCTGAGGAGACCAATGAAGTGCCTAAACAACAGGAAACTGTTGAGCAAAATAACATCAATTATGATGAGTACGAAAATCTCATCAAGGACATGAAAAAATAAGGAGGAAAAAGACATGTCAAAGTTTTTAGAGGAAAAAAAGAATGACCTTATCACAAGAGCTGAGGAGGTTCTCAACAAGGCAAAGGAAGAAAAGAGAGAACTTACAGATGCAGAGGCACAGGAGCTTGCAGAGATCAAGGATGATGTCCGCAGAATTAAGGAAACTCTTAAACTTGATGATGATTTCAGAGAGGTGATGGATGCTGAGAAAAAGCCTGATCCAGAGCCAAAGGAGGAGACAAACGTGATCGTTGATGAAAAGGATAGAGACTGCAAGAGTGTAGAAAAGAGAGCCATTGAGGAGCAGGAAAGACAGGCTTTTGAGGCATTCATTCGCAACAGAGCATTGAACACAAGAGATGGAGATCCTGTCAATCTTACAATTGAGGACAATGGTGCAGTTGTTCCTCAGACAATTGCTGACAAGATCATCAGAAAGGTTTATGACATCTGCCCTATCCTTGAGAAGTCAAGCAAGTACAACATCAAGGGAACACTCACAATTCCCTACTATGATGAGTCTGAGACTGCAATCAATGTTGGCTATCAGGATGAGTTTGTTCAGATCACATCTAGTGTTGGACAGTTCACAAGCAATGTAACTCTCACAGGTTATCTTGCAGGAGCACTTGCAAAGGTATCACGCTCTCTCATCCACAATTCAAAGTTCAACATTGTTGACCATGTGATTGATATTATGGCAGAGCACATTGCAAGATTCATTGAGCATGAGCTTTTGATTGGAACACCTGGCAATCCAGAGGCAGTGCCTCCTGTTCCTGCAAAGGTTCTTGGACTTTCAACTCTGACAAATGTTGTGACTGCTGATGCAACCAATGCAATCACTGCTGATGATGTTATCAAGTTGCATGATTCAGTAAAGGACAGATTCCAGAGAGATGCATTTTTCATCATGTCAACTCAGACAAGGACTGCTCTGAGACTCTTAAAGGACTCAATGGGCAGATATATGTTGCAGGATGACATCTCACTGCCTTTTGGCACATCCCTCCTTGGAAAGCCTGTCTACGTTTCTGACAACATGCCAGAGATCGGTGCAGGAAATACAGTCATCTATTATGGTGACTACAAGGGTCTTGCAACAAAGTTTGCTGAGAACATCAATATACAGGTTCTCAGAGAGAGATATGCTGATGAACATGCAGATGGTGTCATTGGATGGTTTGAGTTCGATTCAAAGGTTGAGAATGAGCAGATGATGGCAAAACTTGTGATGGCTCAGTCTTAAAAACAATGAGGTGATAGCATGAAATATAGAGCATTAGTCTCTTTCACAGGTCTAGTCTCTATGGCAAAGGGAGAGGTCAGAGAAATATCTGACCTTTCCCTTGCTAAAGATTTACTCAAAGCAAAGTATGTTGAGGAAGTCAAGGCAGATGAAAAGGGCACTGATGAGCCAAAAGAGGAGACAGTTCCTAAGCCAAAAAAGACTAGGTCTCCAAAGAAAAAGGAGAGTAAAAAATGAACATCAAAGCATTGATCCCTTTCACAATTCGTGACAGTGAGACAGGCAATCTCACATCTATTGCATGTGGAGCGGTTGTGACTGTTACAGAGGAGTTAGGAAATCAGTTGATAGCAGATGGATTGGCGGTTGAATATTCTGAGGTTGTGCCTTATGGAACAAAGTCAATCACTGCTAATGGTACGTATGATGTCAGTGCATATGCAACCGCAACAGTCAATGTTGGCACTCTGACAGTGACTTATGATGCCAATGGTGGCACAGGTTCAGTTGATGCTCAGACAGTGATTGCAGGAAATTCAATCAATCTCTCTGATGGATCAGGACTCACTGCTCCAACAGATAAGGAGTTTGCAGGATGGGCAACAACGGACAGTGCAACAGAGGCAGATGTGACAAGTCCATACACACCAACAGAGAATGTCACTCTCTATGCAGTGTGGACTGATGTAGTCTAAATCCATGATGTTGTTTAGGCAACTCCTCATAAAAGGAGGGCAACAAAATGAATGAAATATCAGCGGTTAGTCAAATCACTGCTCAAGATCTTGCAGACTACTTGAGAATCTGTGAAGTGACAGAAGATGACACAAACACTCTCAATACGCTTTTAACAGTTGCTAAGGAGTATATTGTTAAATACACAGGACAGACACTTGAAAACCTCGACAACCTCAAGGACATCATCATTGTTGTCTTTATTTTGTGCCAAGACATGTGGGATAACAGGGCACTTTATGTTGATTCATCCAATGTCAACAAAGTTGTTGAGTCCATCTTGGGTCTGCATTCGGTGAACCTATTATGAATTATATAAATGCAGGAAAGTATGACAAAAGAATCAGCATATACCAGACAACAGTTGTCAAGGATTCCGCAGGTTTTCAGAGCAAGCAAAGGACACTTGTCTTGCAACCATATGCCAATGTTAAGACAACAAGAGGCATGACTCTCATCAGAAATGATACGGATTTTGAGAAAGCATATACCAATTTCACAATCAGATTTCCTGTCACTGAGATAAATAGAGATATGGAGATTGATTTTCGTGGTAAGACATACACCATTGAATATCTAAACAATGTGGATGAGGCATGTGTTGAACTTGAAATCCAAGCCAAGGAGGTCACTCACTGATGGCAAAGTTTGAGATGCAGTTGCCCACAGAGATCATGAAAGATTTTCAAAAAATCTATAACGATTCAGAGAAAATCTTTGGAGAGATGACAAAGGCAGGGGCAGAGGTTGTGGAGGGCAATATCAGAGCCAATCTCCCTCAGAGCATTCAAAAATCCAAGATGATGGATTGTTTGAAGATCACAAAGACCTATAAAACACCATCAGATGATGGAATCAACACCAAAGTTGGTTTCTATGGATATTTTCAAAATGAGGATGGAAAAACAGTTCCTGCTCCATTAGTGGCAAATGTCTTTGAGTATGGGAGGAGCAATTCTCCATTTCCTAAACAACCATTCATGAGAAAGTCTTTCAAAAAAGGTCAGATTGAACAGGCTATGCTCAAGGCGCAGAAACAGGCAAGTGGAGGATTGTTGGATGAATGAATTGATAGAATCTATCTTTTCTAATTTCATAGTGGATGGAGTTGAGATTCCTGTCTCATATATGTTTTATGAGGGTCATGGTGAGCCTTATGTTGTTTATATGCAACAGGATGCAGATGGGTCACTGACAGGAGATGATGATTTGCTTGGGTATGTTGATTATTATGATTTTGATGTTTACTCAAAAGGCAACTATTTAAGCATTATTGAGAGTTTAAAGGCAATTCTTAAAGCCAACAATTTTGTTTGGCAACCAAGTCGGTCAAGCCAAGATTTTTATGAGACTGACACAGGCTACTATCACAAAACATTGAATTTTGCGATTTTTAAGGAGGAAAATTAAAATGGCAAAAATCGGATTGAAAAATTTTCTCTTTGGTATTTTGACCGAGGAAACAGACGGATCTGCAACATATGGCACTGCACAGAAACCTGCAAAAGCGATTTCTTGCACTGTTGACATCTCCAATAATGAGGCAACTCTTTATGCAGATGATGCACTTGCAGAGTCAGACACATCATTCCAGAGTGGCACTGTGACTCTTGGCATTGATGATGAGGATGACCAGACTCTTGCAACTCTCCTTGGACATCAGATTGATGAGAATGGAGAGATGGTGAGAAATTCAACTGACACTGCTCCTTATGTTGGACTTGGCAGGATAATCACCAAGATGGTCAGAGGTGTTTATAAATATAAGGTTGAATTTCTGAACAAAGTAAAATTTGCAGAGCCATCACAGGAGAACAACACCAAGGGTGAGACTCTTGAATTTGGCACATCTGAGATTGAGGGGCAGGTTTCGGCTCTTGCCAATGGTGATTGGTCTAAGTCACAGACCTTTGACTCAATGGCTGAGGCTCAGGCATATCTTGATGGACTTTTTGGAACAAGTCCAAGTCCTGTCACGACAAGTTACACAGTGACTTATGATGTTAATGGTGGCACAGGCACAGTTGCTCCTGTCACAGTTGATGCAGGAGAGTCCATCACTCTCTCTGATGGATCAGGAATCAATGCTCCAACAGGCATGGAGTTTGCAGGATGGGCAACAGAGGCAACTGCAACAGAGGCAGATGTTGCAAGTCCATACACACCAACAGGAGATGTGACACTCTATGCAGTATGGGTTGAGGTCTGATTGAAAATAAATAGAGGATAAAAGGAGCGGATGTAGTTCTCTGCTCCTTTTTTAGTATTGGAGGAGAATGAAATGAAAGATTTTAATGGTGAAATCCAATATAAAGGCAACACATACAGACTTGTTTTCAATCTCAATGTTATGGAGACAATCCAAGAGAAATATGGCTCTCTTGATGCTTGGGGTGCTCTCACAGATGGAACTATGTATGCTCAAAAGGAATATGAGAGAAAGCATGGATCCATTGAGGGATGGGATGATCTAAAACCAAAAGAAAAAGCTGAGTATCAAGGTGAGCCAGATGCCAAGGCAGTCATCTTTGGCTTTACAGAGATGATAAATGAGGGCATTGACATTGACAATGAGGAAAATGGCACTGAAATAAAACCTCTCACACTCAAGCAGGTGGGGAGACTTATCACAGACATTGGTCTTGCCAATGCAACCAAGACTCTCAATGAGACTGTCATTGCAAGTTCTAAAAGTGAAGAAAAAAACGAGTAATCCAAGATAAGTATGATCCTGTCATTGACTTTTCTTGGTTTTATTTTATTGGAAAGACAAAGCTAAATTTGTCTTTTAAAGAGACAGGGAGACTGACACTTACCATGTTTAACAAGCTATATGGTCATTACAAAGATATGTGGGATATGGAAATGAGGCTCACACAGTCAAATACGACTTATAAAGAGGCATTTATCAAATCCCAGAAAGATGAGGAATGGTTTTAGGAGGTAGACAATGGCAGGATTCGGTGGAGCGGTCAAACTCACAGGAGAATCTGAATATAGAAAAGCACTGAGTCAAATCACACAGAGTCTTAAAGTGACATCTGCTGAGATGAAAGCCACATCAAGTGCATTTGCAAGTGGTGACAAGTCTCAGAAAGAACTTGCCTCATCTGCTAAAGAACTTAAAGCCTCTTTGGAACAACAAAAGTCTGCTCTTTCAACTTTAAAGGGTCAGCTTGCCCAAATGACCGCAGAATACCAAAAAACAGGGCAGAAACATCAGCAATTAGTCTCTGAATATGATAAAGAAAAACAGAAACTTGATGAAATAGGCAGGACTCTTGGCACATCATCCACAGAGTATAAGAATCAGCAAAAAGTGGTCAATGATTTGGCTCAAGATGTTACAAAGAGCGAAAAGGCATATGATGCGCAGGGCAAAGCAGTCAATCAGATGAGGATTCAGACTGCCAATGCAGAGACAACATGCAATCAGACCGCAGAGGCAATTGAGAACATGGGCAAAAAGGCAGAAGATTCCGCAGGTGGATTCACTGTCATGAAAGGTGTATTAGCTAACCTTGCAACACAGGCAATTAACAGTGCAATTGATGGCTTGAAAAGGCTTGGTGGTGCATTTGTTGACACAGGAAAACAGGCTCTTGCCTCATATGGTGAGTATGAGCAGTTAGAGGGCGGTGTCAAAAAGATATTTGGTGATGACATGGCACAGGCAGTCATGGACAATGCAAACAAGGCATTCAAGACCGCAGGAATGAGTGCAAATGAGTATATGGAGACTGTCACAGGCTTTTCATCATCACTTATTCAGTCATTAGATGGTGATACATCAAAGGCAACAGAGATTGCAGATAGAGCCATCAGAGATATGTCAGACAATGCCAACACATTTGGTACAAGCATGGAGTCAATTCAATATGCCTATCAAGGATTTGCCAAGGGCAACTATACCATGCTTGATAATTTGAAACTTGGATATGGTGGCACAAAAGAGGAGATGGCAAGACTCATTGAGGATGCCTCCAAGATGACGGATGTCCAGAAAGAACTTGGAATTGCAGTTGATGCAGGAGATATGTCCTTTGCAAACATAGCAAATGCAATCTCAGTTGTTCAAAAGAACATGGGTGTCATGGGTACAACTGCATCAGAGGCAAGCGGTACAATTGAGGGTTCAACAGGCTCAATGAAATCAGCATGGCAAAACATGCTCACAGGCATGGCAGATGAGAATGCCAATTTTGAGACTCTTGCATCCAATTTCATTGGTACTTTGGTTTCTCCAGATGGCAAGGGCGGTGTCATTGGAACAATAGTTCCAAGAATAGCAACTGTTATCACAGGAATGTCACAGGCAATCCAGACAATGCTCCCTCAACTGATGCAAGCGGTTGTGCCTATCATTCAACAGAATCTCCCTATTATCGTGGAGGCGGTGAGCGGTGCGATAACAACGATCCTGTCAGTTCTGCCAGATGTTGTGAATGTCATAAGTGACTTGATTCCACAGATTGTGTCTGCATTAGTCGGAATGTTGCCACAGATAATTGAGGCAGGAATCCAGATAATTGTTGGACTCATTCAAGGTATCACAAACGCAATCCCTCAGCTCATGGAGATGTTGCCACAGGTCATTACTGACATTGTAACTGCACTCACTGACAATCTGCCTCTTATCATTGAGGCAGGATTGCAACTCCTCATGGCTCTGACTGATGGCATCATTGGTGCAATTCCGCAACTAGTGGCACAGTTGCCAACAATAATCAATAGCATAGTGGGTTCTTTGCTTTCAAGCATTCCAACAATCGTAAATGCAGGAATCCAACTGCTCACATCACTTGTGCAGAATCTCCCTGCCATTATCAATGGCATAGTTGTGGCATTGCCAACAATCATCACAGGTCTCATCAATGGACTCATGCAAAATCTCCCTGCAATCATAAATGCAGGAGTTCAGTTATTTGTTGCCTTGGTGACAAATATGCCTGCAATTATTGCAGGACTTGTTGGAGCGATTCCTCAGATCATAGGAGCTATAATCACAGGCATTATTGAGGCAGTTCCTCAGATGGCACAGACAGGACTGCAACTTGTCCAAGGCTTATGGCAGGGCATCTCTGATGCAGGAGCATGGATCCTTGAAAAGATAAGAGGATTTGGACAGGGTATTCTTGATGGCATCAAAGGATTTTTTGGCATATCGAGTCCGTCAACAGTAATGAAAGACCAAGTGGGAGCTTTTCTTGCTCAAGGTGTAGGGGATGGATTCTCAGATGAGATGAACAGTGTCAACAAGCAGATGCAAAAAGAGGGTGATGCAACTGTCAAGACTCTTGCAAAGGGCATGGATGGTGGAGGAGCATCTCTCACATCAACTGCGAGTGCATTGTCACAGGATATTGTTAATACATTTACTGCAAATAGTGGAAAGTTCCAATCTATTGGTCAAAACATCTCACAGATGATCTCAAATGGACTCAATCAGAGCAGGGCAAGTGTTCAAACAATAGTGACTCAGATGATCCAGAACATCCTCACATCATTCCAGAATGCACAGATGCAGTTCACTACAATTGGCAGGAATGTCATTATGGGCATCAGTGATGGCATGAACAACGCTAAAGGCTCAGTTATCAACACAACGCAGAACATTATAAGTGAGATTTCAAATCTCATGAAAAACAATTTGAGCAGATTCAGAGAGATTGGTGTTCAGCTTGTCAATCAGTTCAATGTTGGATTTGGAAGTGGCAAAGGAAATCTTGTAAGCACTGCACAGAGCATTGCATCTGCAATGACATCAGTAGTTAGTGGCTATTATGGTTCATTTAAGTCCATAGGACAAGACCTTGCAGATGGATTAAAAAGCGGATTCCTTTCTCAAGAGGGCGGTATCAAAAGCGCAGTCAATAAGATGATGGAAAGAATCGTTAAGTCTGCAAGAGAAAAAATGGACATCAACTCTCCATCAAAGGTCTGGGCAGAGATTGGAAACTATATGGCTCAAGGTCTTGATGTTGGATTTGTCGGTGAAATGAAAAAGGTCACAAATGACATCAATAATTCACTGCCAACAGGCTTAAATGGTGCTAATTCTACAAATCAGTCCAATAATTTTGACTCAATGGTTTCTGCTTTCAAAGAGGCTCTATATGAGGTCAAGATTGAGATGGATGATGAGACAATGGGCAAGTTTGTTGATAAGACTGTCACAAGACTTGTTTACTCATAAGGAGGTGGAGGCATGAGCTATGTCATCCTAAATGGTGTCAAGAGTACAACAATCAAAGGACTCTTGATTCAGTCCTTGCCTCCAATCTCCAAGCCTTTAATAAGGACAAGTGTTGAGGAGATTGATGGCAGGGATGGAGATATTGTGACCAAGCTAGGATATTCAGCTTATGACAAGCAGATGTCCATTGGTCTTTATGGTGATTATGATGTGGATCAGGTCATTCAGTTCTTTGATTCAGAGGGCACAGTCATATTCTCTAATGAGCCAGATAAATTCTATAATTATGAGATTATAAATCAGATAGATTTTGAAAAGCTCATAAGGTTCAAAACTGCAACAGTCACATTTCATGTGCAACCATTTAAGTTTTCCGCAGTTGATGATGCCTTTTCTTTTTCAATAAATGAGATGAGTGTGAGACCTTATTCTGCAACTAAGAATGGAGTCACAGTTAATGTTGAGAATGGTGTGATCTCATTGCAAGGAACTGCCACAAGTGCAACAGAGTTCTATGTGCCAATAAATGCAATGACCTTGGGTGTAGGAGATTACACTCTCAAAGCATCAACGGATGGAACAGGAGAAAGTTGTTGCTCAATCAGAGTCATTGGCAGTGTTCCATCTGATGCAGACTCCTTTGGTGGCACTTATCTGCCACTTTCAAACAGTGGCTCTGCATCAATGAGTGCAACACTCTCTGCATCAAAGACATTCAATTATGTTTGGTTCTATATCACAAGCGGAACTGCAATGAATTTCACACTAAATGTGGAGATGTTAAATGAGGACTTGGACTCCTGTGTGGTATTTAACAGAGGAAATACAATCTCAAGACCTGCATTCACAATCTATGGCTCTGGAACAATCAATCTCTCAATAAATGGAGCAGAACTATTTGTGATAAATCTTGCAGATGCTGAGTTCATCACTCTTGATGGGCAGGAGATGAATGCATATCAAGGAAATATCTTGATGAATCGTTCTGTTGCAGGAGATTACAACAATTTAGTCCTAAATGTTGGCACAAACACAATCTCATGGGTTGGAAATGTGACTCAGCTTGAGGTTGAGAATGTATCGAGGTGGATTTGATGAGAACAAATTTTCAAATGGAAAATGAAAACATCACAATGGTCAGAGGTGACACTCTTGCATTCAATGTTGAGGTCTTGGATGAGGATGGCAATGCAGTTATAGTTGATTCCGCAGATCTCACTTGCAAAAAGCGTGTGACAGGTGAGGAAAATGTGTTCCACAAGGCTCTTGGAGCAGGGATTGTGCAGACTGATGGACTTTTATGTGTCAGAGTTGCTCCAGAGGACACAAAAGAGATTGATGCAGGGCGATATTTCTATGACCTTTGCATTGGTGTTGACAATGATATTTTTACTATTTTAAGAGGTGTCCTATCAATTGAGCAGGATGTCACTTTTTAAGGAGGAAAATATGAGCAGACAAGATTCAACCAAGATCAGTGATGTCAAAGTCCTATTAAAAATGGGGTCAAATGGTTCTGGGATAGCAAGCATTGAAAAGACAGGCTCAGATTTAAATGTGGACACATACACAATCACTCTTGATGACGGAACTAAGACCACATTTACAGTCACAAATGGCACAAGCATTGCAAGTATTGAGAAAACAGGCACTGTTGGACTTGTTGACACATACACAATCACTTTGACAGATGGCTCAACAAGCACATTTGAGGTTGTAAATGGAGAGGGGAGCACTGCCTCCACAGTACCATATGACAACACAATTAGTGAACTGACTGCCGAAAATGTGCAGGATGCAATTGATGAGATTGATGCGACTGTTGATGCACAGGGTGAATCAATTGATGGCATAGGTGCAGAGATTGCAGATATGAACAACATTCTTGGTGCTAAAAACTTTTTACCAAACAATGCCACAACACAAGCAATCAATGGCATTACATTCACTGTAAATAATGATGGCACTGTAATTGCAAATGGAACTGCAACTGCAAATGCAAATCTTGTTCTTGTTTCAAATCTTGTATTAGATGCAGGTTCATATATTTTGAGTGGTTGCCCTGCAAATGGTAGCGTAAACACTTATTATCTTTACAATGACACTGTTGGCAGTGATTATGGGAATGGTTTTAGTTTTTCCTATAATATAAAAACCACAACTGTTAGATTTGGGATAATGATAAAAAGCGGTACGACAGTATCAAATATTACATTTAAACCTATGATTCGCTTGGCAACTATTAAAGATGATGCCTATGTTCCATATAGTATGACGAATAGAGAACTTAGTTCGCAAATTAG